>JAEIGA010000500.1_pt1 | contig 58272 bp, 102 predicted proteins | sample 9270691 | NCBI WGS metagenome assembly JAEIGA01 (sample SAMN17057246, study PRJNA624740) | gut metagenome | biome: biome; isolation source: fecal sample | host: Bos grunniens | place: China: Xizang | collected 2019 | reverse complement strand
CTTTTAAATCTTGATACAATGGAAATGGAACCTCATACACCTGATAAAATGTTTACAATTCAAATTCCAGTTGATTATAAACCTTTAGATGAATGTGAACGTGGTTTGGTGTTTGAAAAATATATGGATGAGCTTGTTAGTGGTGATATGGTTACGAAAAAAGTCTTATTAGAGGCTATGGGACTTGTTATGTCGAATATTCCTGGACATAAGACAAAAAAATGTATTTTAATGGTTGGTGCAAAGGATTGTGGTAAAACACAAATAAAAAAGTTATTAACTGAGTTGATTGGTATTAAATATACAAGTAGTCTTGATTTGGATAAAATGACAAATAATAATTTTGCAACAAGTGAACTTTATAATAAAAGACTTGCGGGTAGTAATGATATGAGATATAAAACAATAGATGATATGGGTATATTTAAACAGTTGACTGGTGGAGATGCTATTAGTATCGAGTTTAAAGGTAAAGGTTCTTTCTCTTATACATATAATGGTTTTATTTGGTTTCTTGCGAATGATTTTCCTATGTTTAGTGGTAAAAAAGGAAAAGAAATATATGAAAGATTTTTGACAATATCATGTGAACATGTTGTTGAAAAAGATAAGCAAGACCCTGATTTAATTAATAAAATGTTGAAAGAAAAAGAATATATAGTTTCTTTATGTATTGAACATTTAAAAGATTTGATGAAAAGAAATTATAAGTTTATCGAAAGTGATAGTATGAAAGCAGCTATGGAAAAATATGAAACACTTAATAATAGTTTGTTACAGTTTGTTGATGAGTGTTGTGATGTTGATAATAATATAGCACCAAGTGAAAGATTAACGCTTACACAATTTAAGAGAAATTATCAAAAATGGTGTAAAGACGGTGGTATTAAGGCTATGAAAATAGGACAGCCTGAAATAGATTATTATTTAGGTAGTCGTTATGGTACTACGGTTAAAAAGAGCAATGTTTTAGTTTTAACAAACTTAGTTATGAATGAAAACTTTAAAAATGAATATCAAACTTTTGGAAGTTGTTAAGGAGGAATGAAAAATGATAAAAGTTAGAGAATTTCACGATACAAAAAATATAGAATTAGAAAGTTATATTAATGAGTTTCTTGAAAAAAACGAAGGTGAGATTGAACTGATTGACATAAAGTATAATACGTTCTTAGACACATATCATAATAATATTATGTCATATGCTTTAGTAATTTATAAAGAAAAAGGAGATGAATAATATGGAATTATGGATAAGAAGTCAAGATAGAGAAAATACAGTTAAGATTAATAGACAATATGGATTACATTGGAAAGATAAAACAATGATTATAGCGGATTATCAGCCTGACTTTGTAGGAACAGAAGGAGAGTATTATGAGTTATTAGGAAAATATAAATCAGAAGAAAGAGCATTGGAAGTATTAGATGAAATACGAAATATACTATACAGAATTTCATACCCTGATTTAAAGAACGTTATTGATGTGTCAAAACTATATATACCACCAATTATTATTTATGAAATGCCACAAGAATAAAGAAAGAGAGATGAAATGAGATATGAAAAATAAATTAGTACGTTCAGTTAAAAGGTGTGGATACTGTGGAAAAATAATAGAAAAAGGTGTTTTTTGTCAATCATGTTGTGAAAGTCATGGTAGGATAACGATTATAGACTTATATAACATGATTGCAAATGGTGAAGAATTACCAATACGATTTATATATGATTATGAAGATTGGGTTAAATGTGATGATATTGATGATTATTATTGTGAAGCCAAGCAAATTAAATTTTCTACTTATGTGGGTATGAGTAATTTTAATGACAAAATTCAAGTAGTAGAAAAGGAGTGTAAAGAACTTAAAATACCTGAAACATTAAGAATGTATAATTTTCATGGAGGAACATTTGAAGATGAACAAGAATTTCGTAATAAAAGAGATGATGAAATAACAGAAAAAATTAATTCTATTATCGCCTATCTTAAAAGTAAAGGAGATAAGTAAATGAACATTAATATATTTGAAAAATATAGAGTTATCATATCAGGTGAATCTACAAGATTATCAGAAGAAAATGAAACAATATACGATAATATATTCGTTAAAAATAAATATCATAACGAAGAAATAATTCCTGGTTGGAAACTACAAGAAATGATAGCTTATGAGTTACAAAATTCCGAACTATTAGAGTTTATTATAATTGGAAATCAAATGCACTTTGAATATTTTAATCCATTCAATGGTGAAGGTGATAGTAAATGTTTTACTATTGAAAGTACATACGAAAAAGTAGGTGATATAATGAATAAAGAAATATATGATTGGATAAACGAAAATCTTAATTCGCATAATTTTTATGATATAGTAGAATCTGGTGATTCAAATATAATATTCTTAAAATGGAAAGGTACTGATAAAGTATTTGCTACTTTATATAAAGATAGTATAAAAAAGGCTATGGAGGGTAAAAAATGATAAAATTATATAGTGAAAATAAAGATTATAAATTATATGAAGGTTCTATGTTAGATATGTTAGAGGTGATAGAACCAAATACAATAGATTCAATAGTAACTGATCCACCATACGAACTTAATTTTATGAACAAAGGTTGGGATAATTCAGGTATAGCATTTCAACCTGATACTTGGAAAAAATGTTATGAAGTATTAAAACCTGGTGGTTATTTATTGGCATTTGGTGGTAGTAGAACATTTCATAGAATAGCTTGTGCTATTGAAGATGCAGGGTTTGAAATAAGAGATACTATTATGTGGTTATATGGTAGTGGGTTTCCTAAAAGTATGGATATATCAAAGCAAATTGATAAAAAAGGTGGAAATGATTATTCAAAACAATTTGCAATAGATTTAAAACAAGCAAGAGAAAGTAGAAACTTAACAATGAAATATTGCGATGATAAATATTGCAATAGTTCTACTAATTGGAGTTGGTATGAAGGCAGAAAAGATGGTTGTAGAGTTCCTGATTATCAAACATATTTAGAAATAGTAAAAGATTTTCCAGAACTTGAAAAATATAGAGAACTTATAAAAGAAGCAGAAAGAGAAGTAATAGGACAAAAAGAAAAGTTAGAAAGTTATCAATATAAAAATAATAATGTTTATCAAACAAATGGAGATAAAGAAAAAATAACATTAGATATAACAATACCATCAACTGATTTAGCAAAACAATGGCAAGGTTGGGGAACAGCATTAAAACCTAGTTTTGAACCTATTATAGTTGCAAGAAAACCATTTAAAGGTAGTTTAGTAGATAATGTAATAGAAAATGGTGTTGGTGGAATTAATATTGATGAGTGTAGAGTAGGAAATGAACATTTTGAACAAAAAGAAGGGAATGCTAAAAGTCAAGGAAAATACGGTGATAAAATATGGCATGAAAAATCTTATGATGGTCGTTTCCCTGCAAATACAATATTAACTTATGATGATACTGATTTTGATGAAGTATGTGGGGGATTTCCTAATACCAAATCAAATGGTGGAAAAACTACAATGAGTGATTTTTCAAAATATAAAGGTTCAATGATGAATACAAGTAATTTAAAAGAAGAAAGTGCTAGAAAAGAAAGTAATTATATAGCACCTTGTGATAGTGGTTCTGCTTCAAGATACTTCTATTGTGCTAAAGCAAGTAAGAAGGATAGAGATGAAGGGTTAGATGGGTTTGAAGAAAAAAATATGCGATTAGAACAAAATAGACAAATTCACAGTGCTGGTTGTGAATATATTGAAAATGGAAAAATGAAACAAAATCCACACTTACAATCATCATGTAAAAGAAATATCCATCCAACAGTAAAACCAACCGAACTTATGCAATACTTAGTAAGACTTGTAACACCAAATGGTGGAACAGTACTTGATCCATTTAATGGCAGTGGTAGTACAGGTAAAGCAGTGATGTATGAAAACAAAGAAAAAAATAAAAATTATAAATACATAGGAATTGAATTAACAGAAGAATACTTGCCAATAGCAAAAGCTAGAATAGAATATGTATGTGGGGAACCTGTACAAGAAATGTTGGATTTATCAGATTTAGATTAATTTCTAAATCTTTTTTAAAAAAAGTATTGACTAATATGTTATAATATGATACAATATAGACAAATAAAAGAAAAGGAGAAGTGAGATTATGAAAGATGAATTAGTTATATGCAGAAATTGTGGAGAAGTTGAAAGATACGATGAAAATTATATGACACAATTAAGAAAAAATCATCATAATTGTCGTAAATGTGACAATAGAACATACGAATATAAGTCAATTAGGAAACTTGTAAATGTGATGATAAAAAAAGGAGATAAAAATATAATAGATTTAATTAATGAAAATAAATATAATGAAAAATTATTTGGTAGACATAAAGGCTTTGATTATAAAAAAGTAGATGTTAAATAATATGTAAAAGATTTTTATGGTAATGATTATAGAAAGAGGTGAAATTATGAAAGTATATTTATTATATGGTAATAACGGAGAGATGTACGAAGATTATTATGAATGGGTTGAAGGTGTTTATATCAATAGAGAGAAAGCTAGAAAAAGGAAAAAAGAGTTAGATAAAAAAGCAGAAAAAGACCATAAAAAAGAACCTATTTATGGAAAACATACATACTGGATAAAAGAATATGAGGTGATAGAATGAGATTATGGGATTATCGATTAATACCGGTTCTACCAAATACAATGTTAGTTAGTCAATGGCGAGAATGTATAGCAATTAAAAGGCAATGGGAAAAAGGAACATTAAAACATAGATTAGTTAGTTATGTTATGAATTATAAAGGAGTTCCATTTTTTACTTATGTAAGGCTAATTGCTATGGAGATGGACAAAAGAAACATTAAATATAAAAATACTTATTTTCAAGAAATAATAAATTGGTGTTGTAGATTAGAAAATGAAAATGTTATTACAAGTGATTATAGAAAACTTTACAAAGAACACAATTATAGATATTTAAAACAATGCTATTACAACTTACAAGAAAAGTATGATCGTGGAATCATAACAAAAGAAGAATGGCAAAAGATAGAAAATTTAATAGGTGGTGAGATAGAATGAAAAAATCACAAAAAACAAACGAATTTATAGATGCAATTTTGGTTGCCTTTTTCTTAGCAACATGTATAACTTTTTTGTTAGCTTTGGTGACAAATGATTGGGGAGTATTTTTCATACCATTCTTTTTTAACGCTTTTACTTGTCATGTTTTACTTTTAACATATATAATTGGTATAGCAATAATAGGTGGTGAATAAATTATGAAAGAAATAATATTAAGATATGAATTAATATTTGGTTGTATATGGTTTTTAAATTATATAAACCATTGGGACGTTATATGTTATTTGGTTAGTATGATACTGGGTGTAACCTTGAAAAGTATTTGCGATAAGTGATATAAAATTTTAATAGGAAAAGAGGTGTTAATGATGAAAGATATGAAAGATAAATTATTTGAATTAAAATTACAATTAGGATATAAATTTGATGAGGAAGAGATAGAATGTAAAAATCCAAGATTATTTGCTGAAAGCATAGAACCTGAAAACATAGAAATCAAAGATAAAAAAATGGTAGATTTATTTGAAACAATAATTGATTATCTTGAAGAAGAATTATTAAGTGAAAATGGTTTTTATGATTAAAAAGATTTGTTTAAGGAGGAAATATGAAAAGTCCATACGAAACATTAAACTACTTTTATTTACACGATATACCGTTTTTACCATTAGCAGTTAGAGGTAACGCAGTTAATTGTAGAATAGGGAGTGTTATGAGTAAACAAAAGGTATTTATACCAAAACAATATTTTAACATAGATGAAGAAAAAGGAATTATGTTAAAAGAAGATGTTAATTTAGAATGGTTTTGGCGAAAGAAAAATACACAAAACAATGTCAAAAAATTTTTAGAAGAAAATAATTTTAAAAGTGAGGTGGAATGAAATGCTAGAAATAAATGAAGAATTAAAATACGATTTAGAAAGCCGAATAGTGAAAGGCTCAGAAAAAAAATTATTGATATTTCCAAATCGAGAAATAATGGAATGGGCAAAAAGATGGTTTAAAGGTAGGGAAAATATAATATATATGACAGAAAATGAAGTATATAATCGTGGATTAACAGGTTTATGTTATGGTAGTTATGAATTTGCTGATGAATTAACTTTGATAAGAATGAAAAAAGGAATAGAGTTGATAAATAATTTAGAAAAGGAAGTGAAATGAAATGAATAAAAAATTAGAATTATTGAGTTTGGCAAGAAATTTTGCTATAGTTAAGAATGAAAAAAGCGAATATGAAATAGAATGTCATAGCTGTAATTTAGGTGCAATAATTGATAAGGATAATGAAATTACTTATTATGTCACAGGCTGTTATGATAGTGGTCACGATTGGATTGATTTTGATGAAAAAGAATTCGAAAAGTTAAAACAATTTTGTGAACTAATGATAGAAAAGGAAGTGTTGTAAATTGAAAAATAATAAATTTATAATACATAATCATACAACACATTTTAAAGACTTTGAATTATTTGCACACATTACACAAATAATGAGTAAAGGTTTATTAAGTAAAAATAACACACAATATTGTTATGCAACTACTTATAATTATGAAAAGTATATTTTAGGTATTGAATTTATGAAAACTAAAAACAATTATAGAATTGATATATTTGAAGAAGAAAAGGAAGTGTCGTAAATTGAATAAAATAAAATGTTTTGTATTTGCAATTATTCGACTTATAAAAGGAGAAAAGAAAAGTAAATATCCTAAGCAATTGGCAGATTATCCTGTATTAGAAAAACTTAACATTTTAGAAGATAAACATAAGAATATAGATAAAAATTTATTAATTGATTTAGAAAAAATAGAAAAAAAAAGGAAGTGAAGTAAATTGGAATATAAATATTTTGTAAGTTATTTTTGTAAAACTAGTGATAGTTTTGGCTTTGGAAATAGTAAAATTGTAACAGATAGGAAAATTGATTGTTTTAATGATATTAAATATATAGAAAAAGGATTAGTAAAAGGAGATAAAGAACTTAAAAAGGTAACAATAATTAATTATCAGTTATTAGAAGAAATAAAAAAGGAAGTGGAGTAAATGAAACAATATAAAGTATATTTAGGAAATATTGATGCAAAAAAAATAAATGTATTTAAAAATGAAAATAAATATGGAGTAAAAACAAATTGTATTTTTATTGATATGTTTAAATTAGAAGATGTACCTAAAATACAAAAAGAAATGTATTATTATTTAGTTGATAAAGAATGTTTAGATAAAATAAACAATTTACAATCCAAAATAGACAAGGCTATTATACTTATAGATAAATATTTAGAAATGGTAGATAATCCAGATATAAATATGCAATGTGTCAAAGATATTTTAAAGGAGGATGAATAATATGAATAAATTAATAGAAATACAAGATATGATATATAATCAAATTAAAAGACTTGATAACAACGACCTTATGAAAACTGATTTAAAAAATGAATTAAGTAGAGGTAATATTATATCAAATAATGCGGCTACATATTTAAAAGCTGTTAATACCGGATTAAGTATTAAAAACACAGCTACTAGAACTGGACAAAATTTACACGCATTACAAAAAGAACTTGGTATTGTTGCTGATGAAGACTAGAAGATTGTTTAATGATAAAATGCACAACTGGTTATTAAATAATGCACAAGAATACAACTCCAAAGAATTATTGGAAATTGTTAATAAGAAATTCAAAGAAAATTTTACTTTAAAACAATTGCAACAATATTGTAGTCATTATAAGATAAAATACAAATTAAGATTTAAAAATAAATCACATAGCAATAAACCAACCGAAATCGGCACTAATGTTATTAAAACTGATGGTATGATTAAAATTAAAGTTGGTGATAAGAAATGGGTTTACAAACAACGTAAAATATATGAAGATTATTATGGTATAAAATTAAAAGATGATGAATATGTTATATTTTTAGACCAAAATAGAACTAATTTTGATATAGATAATTTAAGGAAGATTTCAAGAAGAGAATCGGCTTGTTTAGCAAGTAGCGGATTGGCATTTAAAGATAAAAAACTAACAGAAGTTGGTTTAGGTGTTGTAAAACTTAGATTAAAAATAAATGAAATGGATTTACAATAATATTAAGAAAACAAAAAATAATTGTTTTCTTTTTTTATTTTATATGATATATTATAATTGAAAAGGTAAAATAGGGTGGAAAGATGAATTGGGAAGACGTGAAATTTATTGATTTTGATGACTTTTATCAAAATCGCAAATTATTAAGAAATCTTTATAAGGAGTTATCATTATCGGACAAGTGGTGTTTGAAACGTTTTTTGTATGATGAAATAAAAGAATGTAGGTCTGATAAAGATGTTATTTGGAATTTTTTGAATGAAAATGAAAATTGTAAGAAAGAATTGGCGAATCGTGTCAATACTAGAAGAAATTCTAAGAAAAGAAGAAAACAAATAGATATTATAAAAATGTTAGATAGATTAGAAGAACAAAAGAAAATCAATTTAAAACGTATGGATTTGTTAAATATAATAGATTATTGAAAAATAATCTTTTTTTTTTTTAATTTTAGTATTGACTAATATGTTATAATATGTTAGTATATGTATAGAAAGGAGAATGATATGATGAAAAATGAGGTGGCATTAAAAGTTTATGAGGTTAATTATGATTTTATTATCAAAAATTACCTTAGTCCTGAATTATGGGAAAAACTTGGACATTATTTGTTTATAAAGATATTACAATAACACTTAATATCGATTATATTACTGTTAAACCAAGAAAGATATGTTTTAGTGTAAGAATTAAACAAGATGAATACACTACATATACAGATATTTATTATACTATAGACCAAAGTAATCTAAAAATACTTAAAAAACAAATAAACGGTGCAATAGAAACACTTATGACTAGTTTGGAAAAAAATTATATTTATAAAGAACAAGGTTATAAGGATATCGAACAAGCCAAATGGAATGAACGTGATTTGTTGAGAAAAATTGCAGAAGAATTTTTAGATGAAAATAACGTTACTAATGAAGAAATTAGAGATGTGTATATTGATAATTATATTGATAATAATGTAAAAACATATACATATTTAAGCAATTATGTAGACGGTAGACGATATAGATGTATGCCTGATATGTGGTTAGTTTATTATAAAGCGACTGAAAATAATGAAAAATATCAACAATTGTTGAATAAATTATCAAACGAATTAAACTTTTATGAACTTTTAAAAGATATAAAAGAATCAATAAGTATATTTGATGATGAAAACGAAGACACAGACGCTTATAACGAATATGTAGCTGATATGAAAGATTGTTTAGAAAATATTTAAGAAAGGATGGTATATTTATGATAAGTTTTTTAATATTTATATTTTTATTATTTACTTTTCCACCATTAGCTTTTTTATGGTTTATATTGGTAGTTTTTATAGCTCTTGGTAAAGTTGGAAAGAAATAGGTGATTAATATGTCAAAATGGGAATCATTAGAAAATAATTACATAAAAAAAGGTATTAAAATAATACCTATAATTCCGAATAAAAAAATCCCAATGATAGAGAAATGGAATGAAGACTGTTCTAGCGATAGATTACAAATTCTTTATTGGTATGAAAATAATCATGATATGAATTTTGCTATTCCTTGTTATGAAAATAACTTATTTGTTATTGATTTAGATAGACATGATATTAAAAAAGATGGTGTTGAATATTTTAAAAGATTAATAAATGATGAATTAATTAAAAATATGTATCCATTTGATTTAGATATTGAAGATTATTGTGAAACGTTAATGCAAGAAACACCTAGTGGTGGATTACATATTATCTATCAAAGTGATGATGAACTTGCACAAGTTAATGGTATTGCAAATGCTTTTAAAGATTATCCAGGTATTGATTTGAGAAATAGAAATTATATAGTAGCTGAACCAAGTACTATAAACGGTAAACCATATAAATTCTTAAATGATTTTAAACCACAACCAATGCCTAAGGAACTTAAAGATTTTATTCTTAAAAACGTTCCAATCAAACCGGAAGAAAAACAACCATATAAAAAACCACAATCAGTTGAATGTGGTGATAGAGATAATCAATTGTTTTCTTATATAAATAATATATATTTTAAAACTGGTTTAGATTATGATGAAGTGTTGTGTTTAGCAAGACATTTTAATGAAACAGTTTTGGAAGAACCTTTTTCAGATAAAGATGTTATTTATAAAGTAAAAAAAGCGTTTAAAAAACCGCGTGATAGTTATATTCATATTAAAATAACAGAAGAATAAATGAAAAGAACCCAAGATTAAATCTTGGGTCTGAAATGAGATTGTGCTGAACAATTAATCCAACACACAATTAGTATATCATATTTATAAAAAATTGTCAAAATGACAAAAAAGTATTGACTAATTTGTTATAATATGATATATTATATACATACGAAGGAGGTTAATATGAATACTGAATTTTATAAACAATTGTTAGCGATTAAACGTGAAAGAGAATTATCTACAAGACGTTTAGCTAAAGAATGTGACTTATGTTATGGTACACTTATTGAATTCTTTGATAAAGATAAAATATTTAGACCATTACGTGATGTTACTATGGCTAAGATTCATAACAATTTAGGAATTTCTTATGAAGTCATGGAAGAGTATAATAAAGAAATTTTAAAAGAGAGAGGTAATTAATATGTATATTTGTTATTTTAAAAATTTATTAAATGGTGAAATTTTTTCCAAAGAATTTAGTAGTCCATATATGATGAATAAGTTTTTAACTAAATGTCGTTATAGTAAGAAAATACAAAGTTTAGGAAGTACAAAAAAATGGGCTTAAAGCAACAACAAGTTGGTAAAAGTTTTGAATGGGAAATATTGACCTATTATAATAAAAAAGGTTATTTCGCATATAAAATACCCACAGACTTTAACGGTACTGTATTTGATATAATCGTTGCTAAAAGTGGCGCTTGTCTTTTTATTGAATGTAAACATACAATCAATACTAAATTGTATTACAAAGGTTGTGGAATATTTAAGAAAAGCGATGAACTTGATAGATTTGTTAAAAGAACAAATAACAATGTATATATTTATATTAAATCTGATGAATTAGGTTATTATTGGACTACTTGGTTAGTTGCAAAACCTATATTTGAGAAAAAAGGATATTTGGATTTAAAAGAAGATTGTTTTAAAGCCGATTTGGAGGTGAAACGATGAGTGAGTTTAAAGTTGGTGACAAGGTTAGGATTATTAAATGCACTAGACCTTATATCGATGATAAATATAAAGGTGATATAGTTACAATTAAGGACGATAAAGATAGCTTTGGCAGATACTTTGTTATGGAAAACGATAGACCTTGGACGGAGGAAGAATTGGAACTGGTTGAAGAAACACCAAAAAAAGTAACCACAGAAGTAAATATAAATGCTAATGGTATCCGAATTGATTATAAGTCTATGGATGCTGTTGATGCTATGAGATATGCTGTAAATGATGTTGCTAATACAAAAGCATACGATATGTATGTAAAAGGAATATGGAAAAATGAGGAGGAAAAAGATATGAATAAAGTATTAGAATTATATGCTAAAAGAAAGAGAGAAAAAATTGATGAAAAATACGAAGAAATGGTTAAAAAAGATTACAATGGTTTACAATTAGTAAGCGAATATAATCGAATTGTAGCAGAGTTTGAAGAAGAAATGGAAAATCTTTATAAAAATGAATTAAATTTTGGTGAATCTACTATTAGAGAATGTTATTCTACAAGTGATTATAAGTATCAATTAAATCAAAATAAAATAATGGATAATATTCGTTCTGCTTACAATGATTCAAAATCTAAAGAAATTATAGAATTAGGTAATCTTTTTGAAGAAGTAGAAGCTCAATTATCTTTATCTGATGATTTAGATTATCAAAGAGAAATTCTAATTAAATATGACATTATTGATAAAAAAACTGGAAAGATTAAATAATGAGAATAACGATAAGTAACATTATCGAGATAGAACAACCTACGGATGATATATTAAAATATTGTAAAAAAGAACTTGTCTTTAAAAACCCAAATTATGATAAGAAAAAACGCTTAGGATTATGGACAGGTGGTACTCCAAAAACAATAAGTCTTTATGATATTTACCAAGAAAAATTATATCTACCGATAGGTTGTTTTGAAGATATATGGAAAATAAATCCTAAAATAGAAGATTTTACCGATTATGCGGTGACTAAAACAAGAAATATTAAATCCAATATAAAATTAAGAGATTATCAAAAACCATGCGCAGAAGCACTTAAAAAATATGTTAATGGTATATTTGTTTTACCAGCTGGAACAGGGAAAACACAAGTTGGACTTGAATGTGCTGCTTTGTTAAAACAAAAAACATTATGGTTAACACATACTAAAGAACTTTTAAATCAAGCGAAACAAAGGTGTGAAGATAATCTTATATGTACTACAAGTACAATAAGTGAAGGTAATTGTGATATAAGTGGTGATATAGTATTTGCGACAGTACAAACCCTAGCCAACATTATTGATAAAGGTGATATAAAACAAAATGAGTTTGGACTTGTTATAGTTGATGAGTGCCATCATTTAGCAACAAATGCTGAATCGGTTATGATGTTTGAAAAATGTTTGAATTATTTTTCAGCTAGATATAAACTCGGACTTACTGCGACATTACATAGAGCAGATGGACTTGAAAAGACAACTACTAAATTAATTGGTAATGTAATTTATGAACTTAAAAAAAATGATACTAAAGATAAGTTAATTGGTTATTATGAAGGAAAACCTATTGTTGAAGTACCAGCTTGTTTGTTTCAAGTACCAGCTCAAATAAATGTTGTGCATACTAATTACGACATTAGCGATAAAGATGTATATGATGTGAATGGTGGAACATTAGTATTTACTAAATTAATAACTGATTTATCAATGGATAAAGAAAGAAATGATTTGATATTAGTTTTAGCTCATAATTTAAAAGGTTATACATTAATAATATCTGAACGTGTAGATCAATTACATTATTTAAGTGATAGAATATCTAGTAGTGTGTGTATTGATGGTAAGACACCAAAAAAACAAAGAGAAAAAATGGTTGAAGAGTTTAGAAATGGAAAACATAAAGTTCTTTTAGCAAGTTATTCTCTTGTTGCCGAGGGTTTTGATGTACCTATGCTTGAAAACTTAATAATGGCTAGTCCAGTAAAAGATGAAAGACTTGTTATACAAGCTATAGGTAGATGTCAAAGACCTTATCAATATAAAAAAATAGCAAACATATATGATTTAGTAGATAATGTTTCAATGCTTGAAAAATTCTTTATTAAAAGAAAGAGTGTTTATAAAAAGGAAGGGTGGAAATTGAAATGAAATTAAGTGATTTTAATATTTTGATATATGATAAAGAAAATATATGTTATAAAGTTGGTCATCTTGCAAGTATTACGGGACCTAATGAACCAGAGTTAGTAGATATAACTGATATATGTGATGATAATTATAAAACATATATACCATCTCCAACAGTTGATTTTCAATGTACTATTAGTAATTACGAAGAATTAAATAATATAGAACTTGATGAAACAACAATGAAAAGAATAGCAAAATACAATAAAGAAATTGATATTAAAAAACTTGATGAAAAGATAAAACAAAAGAAAGAAAAAATAAAAGAACTTGACGATATATTAACTGATAAAGAAAAACGTGTTGATATGTTAAAGAAATATATTGCTAATATCTTTGATATAGAAATCAAAGAAGATAGTGATGATGATTATGGAGATTATGATTGGTAGGTGTAAGTATGCAAATACCTAAATTAGCAAAAGGTGGAATAGTATCTGATAATCTTTTGTTTGATAACAACTGGTTTTTAGCTAGAGAAAAAGGTAAAGATTTATTCTTTGATAAATACTATGAAATCTATAGAAGAACCAAGAACCGAAGAATAAAAAAGAAACAAGAGAAAAAATCTTGGAAATTAAAATTCCAAAAAGGTATTTTAATGTGTAAACTAATTGACTCAATAGATGTTGATAATATTAAAGTTTGTATCAATGGTAAAGTAATAAATAAGGAAGAGGTGTAATTATGAAAGCAAAAGAAATTAGTTTAGAAGAAAAATATGAATATTTAATGTAAAGATATGCAAAATTACAAGAAGAAAATAGAATATTACAAGAAAACTATAGACCTAGAGTAAGTAATGATAATCAATATGAAATAATAAAAAGATTAGATATTATAGGAAATATGCTAGGAAGATATATTAGAGATAAAGCATTAAAAGAAAGTAAACAAAAATTAGACGAAATCAAAAAAGAATATGATTATTTAACTTTTGATTATAATTCGAGAGAAATGTGTTATGACAATGATTATGAAACTAGATTAAAAATTTATGATGAAAGTGAAAGATGTGGGTAATATGGAAGAAGAAATCAAAGATTTAGATAAAGAAATAGAATTTAAAAATTTTAGAGAAAAACAACAACATTATAAAAACAAACTCAAACAAGAAAGATTTATTTGGGTAAGTACCGACCCTGGTTATACTAAAAGACAAGGTATAATTAAAGGTAGAACTTACTATAAACCAAAGGAGATGAGTAAATAATGTTTAATGTAGGGGATAAAGTAAAAATAAAATTAGATTATGTTTTAGATAAGTATAAAATATATACTGGAATTTATGAAATAGAAAAAATAAGAATAGATAACAACGGTGTTAAAATATATAAATTAAAAGGTGTACCTGCTTGGGGAACAGAAGAAATGTTAGAGAAAGAGGATGAGTAAATAATGGCTAATTTATTTTGGTATTTATTAGGTGCGATATCCGGTTTTGTGTTAACTATTATTATTGCTATGATTTCCGCTTACAAACAATTTAAGTTTGAAAAAACATTACAATTTAAAACTATAAACGATTTATCAAAAGTTAAAAAAGGTAAATAATTATGGAATTCGACCTATTATTAGATAGAATTTGGGGTTACGACTTTGAAGTAACAGCTCATGATTGGTTACTTGTATTAAAAGATTATCGTAAAAGGGAAAGAGTTGTGTTTCATAACTCTTTACCAAACGATATTCAAAATTTTATTGATACTTATAATCCTATTCTTTTAGGTTATAACAACAATGGATATGATAAATATATTCTTAAAGCTATTTTAAACGGGTATACTCCGGAAGAAGTCAAAGAAGTAAATGACCATATTATCGCTGGTGGAAATGGATGGGAACTAGATTTAGGTTATACTAAAGTACCAACACAAGTTGACTTAATAAATTGTATTATACCTAGAAAATCATTAAAAGAACTTGAAGGAAATCTTAGGATGAATATTACTGAAACAACTATTGATTTCAATATTAAAACAAAATGGACTAAACAAGAATATGATGAAATGTTATATTATTGTGACCATGATGTTGACGCATTGTTTCCAATATTTGATATGTTAATGACTAGATTCAAGTCTAAGTTTATTATAGCCAAATTAGGTAAAATAGACCCTGAATATGCACTAAGTTTAACCGATGCAAACCTTACAGCGGTTTTACTTGGAGCCGAAAGACAAGAACATGATGATAACTTTGCTTATGTTTATCCTAAACAAGTAGAAAAGGAAAAGATACCAAAAGAAGCGTTAGATTATTTTGATGATATAATCGCACATAATGATTTAGATTATAAAGTTGAAGCGCCATGTCTTGATTTAAAAACAATAGATTTTCAGCTTGGAATTGGTGGTGGACATGCTTTTATAAAAGAAGGTGTTTACAGTTACGATAGGGGTGATGGTTTAAAATGCGAATTTTAGAAAACTGGGATGTTGCCTCACTATATCCGACGTTAGTTGTAATTTATAGATATTCGAGCAGAAATCAAAAGGATGCAAAAGCGTATGAAGATTTACGTAATATGCGTATTAAAGCAAAACATGGACAATTAAGTGATGAATTTCTAAAACCATTAAATCTTACAAATGGTGATTTAAAACTAGGTTTAAAATTACCTTTAAACGCATACACAGGATGTCTTAGAGCTAACTTTAATGCTTTATACGACAACTTACAAGGATTTAGTATTTGTACTACTGGACAACTTTTCATATTACAACTTATTCATGATTTACAAGAAATACCTACACTAGAAATGGTATCAGCAAATACCGACGCTGTTATGTATACTATTGAAGAAGAATATAAAGACCAAGCTCACCAAGTTCTTGATAAATGGCAAGAATTAACTGGACTTGAATTAGAAGAAGATAAAATAGTTAAAATTGTTATGCGTGATGTAAATAATTATGCGGAGATAGTTCAAACTGGAGATAATGATTACGAAGTACATTATAAAGGTGGAGAGCTAACTCGTGGTGAACACGAATTCAAATGGAATAAAGAAAAGAAAATATTTGAATACTCTTTTAAAGATAGTTTAAAAAGTAATTCATTAAGTATTGTAAGTGAAGCATTACTTAAATTCCTATTATTCAATACACCTATTGAAGATACAATAAATAATTGTAATGATATATTCCGTTTCCAAATGATTTCACACCTTGGTTCTACATACGAAAAATGTGTGCAAGAATCTGAAAATGGTGATATAGAACTCCAAAGAAATAATCGTATTTATGCTGGTAATGTTCCATGTGGAACTATAATAAAGGTTAAAGCAGATGGAAGACGTGATAGCTTAGCTAACTGTCCTCCAAATCCAATTGTTGATAATGCTAATGAGTGTACTATTAATGATATAAATAAAGAATGGTATATAGAATTTGCACAAGAAAAAGCAAATGACTTTTTAGGAATAAAGAGATTAGAAGATTATAAAAAAGAAGAATTGCTAGAATTAGCTAGTAATATGAATATACAAATAGATAAGAAAACAAAAAAAGAAGAATTAATAAAAATAATAAAAAATAAGAAAAAATCATTGACTAATATATTACAATATGATACAATAAGTAAGAAAGGAGATGAGATTGTGGCTACAAAAGCAGAATTAGAAGAAGAATTAAAAAAACTTAAAGATGAAAGAGATTGTGCATTATATAAAGCTGATGAAGCTGTACGTAAATGCGAAGAAGTAATTAAGAAAGCAAAAGAAAGGGATGAAAATAAAATAATTATGGATAATAAAGAACCAAAAGTATATTACGATGAAACAAAAATGTATGCAAATTTAAACAAAAAAATAAATGAATTAAGAAAATATATAAGAGGATTAACGTTTTGCCTTGATAAGGAATTACCTAGTAATTTAGGTGGCGGAGAATATTATAGTATTGAACAATTCTATGATGCTGTACAAGATGGTTGTGTTCAAGTTGGTTTGGATTTTAGTTTTGAAACCGTAGAAGTTACAAGTTTTGAAAAAGAATTAGTTAAACCTAGTGGAAAATTACCAATTCATGTTGCAACTGTTAAAACAGTGGCTACTTTAACCGATATTGATACAAACACTAAAAAAGAATACATAACAATGGGTCAAGGTAGTGATACAATTGATAAAGCTGTGAGTGGAGCTAGTACACTAGCGTTTAGACATTGGTTTGTTAAAAACTTCTCACCTAAAGGTATTACCGAAGGAGAAGAAAAGATAGATGAAACACCAAAGAGTGAAGCACCTAAAGTTCCAGTATATGTTCCTGAAACTAGAAAAGAAGAAATAAAAAAAGAAGTTGTAAAACAAGTACAACAAGAATCTAGTGATGATGAAGATATAGCTGCTATTACAAATAATATAATGGCTATCAGAGAAAAAACTGGCGACCAAGGATATGGTGTTAAAACATTAGAAAAAGTTATGAGTGGTACATTAAGTTCTGCCGATTTAATGGAAATAGACATGAAGATTAAAAACAAAATGGAAAAGGTAGGACTATAAAATGGCTAAAGAATGGAAATACGGGGAGAATAATAAAAACATTATTCTTTCCGAACCACCTAAACAAAGATTAAGAATAACTGGACACCGTATCGCAAGTGTTCTTGGGATTAACCCTTATCAAACACCATTCGGAGCCTGGGCGGAAATAACTAAGTTAGTTAAATTACCGTTTGAAGACAATAAGTATACTATTGCTGGTAAAACAATAGAACCTATGCTTATCAATTATGTTAGACAAAAATTTCCAAATATATTTAGTATTGATGAATATTATGGAAATAATATAGACAGATATAAATGGAACAACTTTATCGATGATAGTGATATATTTGGTGGTATAATCGATGCTGTTGGTACAAAGGAAGATAAGAAAACATTAACAATGGTTGTTGAATGTAAAACTTCTAGTAAACCACAAGCATGGCAAAATAATGTTGTACCAATTGAATATTTACTACAAGGTTGCGAGTATAGTTATTTAAAAAAACTTGATAGGGTATTATTTGTATGTGCTTTTTTACAAGAAATGGATTATAACCATCCTGAAAAATTTGTACCTACACCAGATAATACAATATTAGTAGTTAAGAAAATTAAAGATGTTGTTATAGAAATGCCTAACGGAGATATGATAACATTTGAAGAAGCAATTAAATATTGTGAAGATTGGTGGAATAAATATATTGAAACTGGTGTATCACCTGAATTTGATGAAAAGAAAGATAAAGAATACTTAGACATAATAAGAGCAAGTCAACCTATCAATGATGATTCACTTGAAGAGTTATGTGATAGAGCAGTTGCTTTAGAAGAAGAAATTGAAAATAAAAAAGAAGAGTTAGGAATAAACGAATTAGAAAAGACATTAAAAACATTAAAAGATAATATTAAAAAAGGTTTAATGGAATCTTTACAAGATGGTGAAATGAGTACAAGTTGTAAATCATTCAAACTTACCGGTAGTATAAAGAAAAAGTTTAATGAAAAAGAATTTGCGAAAGCACATCCAAACACTTATGATAAATATTGTGAAGAATCTATTGAATATAGATTAGGAAAGGTAAAAGTGGAAGAAAATGAAAAGTTCAATAAAATGTAGTGGTTTATCAAAAGAACAATTTAATAATTTAATTAAAAGTTATTGTGATACATTGGAAAGAAATAAAGATAAATTATATGAATTTTATAAAGATAGAACTTATGATATGACTATATCATTTCCAATGAAAATAAATGAAATTCCTACTATGGAAGTTCATTTTACAAAATGTGCTTATGAAGATAATATAGAAAGTTTTAATATAATAAAATAGGAGGAATAAAATATGAAAGTAAAATTAAATTTAAACAATAGTTTCAAATTAGCAGAAGAAGGAGAACAAGTACTAGAAATAACAAAAGCTGAATGTACACCAAGTGGTAAACCTGATAAACTTAAAGTTACATTTAGAGCTGCTAATGGTGGTTTCATAAATAGTAAATATGATTTCAACAATGATAAAGCTATGTTTGGTATGGGTATTCTTGTATCAAAAGCACTTGAAATGGAAGATGGAGATGAATTTGATACAAAATTAGATACACCAAGGCTTGTTGGTAAAAAATTACTTTGTGAAGTAGTTCACACACAAGGAAGTAAACCAAATGAAGATGGAGAATTACCAACATTTGCAAATGTTAAAAAAGTTATCTCATTAGTAAATGAAGAAACTGGTGAAGTGTCTAGTGAATCACCAAGAAATATGATTGCTAATCAAGATGATGAAGATGATTTAGATTAAATATATTAAAAAGTGGTGTAATATCCACTTTTTAAATTTTTAATAAAATTAACACAAATGTATTGACAATTATAATATAACATGATAATATATAATTACGAAAGGAGAAATGAGGTTATGAACGAAGGTTATAATGAATATTGTAGTTTAATTCCACCAATGGAATTTGAAGATTGTGAAAACGATTATAACGAATATGAAGATTATATGAGTGATAAAGCTGACGAGGCTTATGAAGAATCTTTGTTTGAAGAAAATAACTAATTTAAGACCGTTTAAGACACTTTTTATAAATATAGTATAATTGGTCTAATTTGATTAAAAAACAGCCCTACGTGGCTAAAATGAAGCGAGGTGATATAATTTGAGTATGCTTAGAAAACTTAGAAGAGATTTAGGGTTAACACAAGAAGAAATGGCAAAAAAATTAAATATAAGTCCTAATGCTTATAGAAATTATGAATCAGGTAAAAGAATGTTACCTTATGATGTTCTTATTAGATTTTTAAAATTAAGAAATAATGAAAAAGATTTAGAATTGGTTGGTATTTTGGAGGAACTATATGTTAAGTTATAAAGATATTGAAAAATTACACGAATATGATATAAGTAATAAAGTTTATTGTACAAATCCAAAATGTGGTCAACGTTTTGGTGTAATATTTAAACATAAAGATACTGATAGATTGCTTTGCCCTAATTGTAAACATTGGATTTATCGTGATAATAAAACTAGATTAAAATATGAAATGAAAGAAAGAGGTGTTAAAGTTGAATAATTACGAAGAAAATATAAAAGAAATAAATAGACTAGCTGACAAGGAAACTTACAAACTAGAAAAGCTAGAGGCATTAAATGAGCTTGAAACATTAAGAACATACATACAAGCATTAAGACCAAGTAATTTAAGAATTATTGAAAAGCAAATTGATAAAATAAAAGATATTTTGGAGGGAAAATAATGAGTGCAAAAGAAATGTTTGAAAAATTAGGGTATCATTTAGAAAAAACAATAAATGATGATAGGTTTATTAATTATACCAACACCAATGAAAGATATGTTGAATTTTTCTTTGATAAACAAGAAAAAAATGTAGTAAAAACTTTTTTAAATAGTGGAATTGCCGAAAGAATTACATTAGAAGAACTACAAGCAATAAATAAACAAGTAGAAGAATTGGGGTGGAATAAATGAAAATAACAATATATGAATTATTAGGAATGGTTAAAGATGGTAAGGCACCAAAGAAATTTAAGTATGATAATTATGAATGGACTTATAATTATGAAAGTTCTGCGTATTGGAACGGCAAAGGTTTAGAATTTGAAGATTATATGGAAAGTAGCTTAATTACATGTTTAAATGAACCAGTAGAAATTATAGAAGAAACACCAATAGTACGTAAATTATATATTAATAATGAATTACAATATGATTTAGAAGAAGAAAAGAAAATACCTGAAAAATTACCACTTATAAAAAATACGGTAGTAAATTATCCTGATGATGAATTTATAGAAAGAATACTTAATTTATTCTATGAACTTAATAATAAAAATAGACTTAAAATCAATGAAATTATAGATTGTTTAGATTATCTTAAAAGCAAAGGAGATGAATAAGTATGAGTGATAAAGAAGTTGCTTTAAGACTTGTTAAATTAAGCGGTATTAGAACTTTTAATGACACTTATTTAAACGCTTATTTAGACACATTAGAAGGAATAAGAAATAGTAAATCAAAAACAATTATAGGAAAATTAGAAGAATTATTTTATAGTTATGACCATAAATCAAGTTATTGTGAAGAAGATAAAAATAGATTTATTGATGATGTTAGAAAAATACTTTTAGAAAGCGAAGGTGAGTAATAATGGCGAAAATAAAAACGAATATGGTAAATTTGTTACAAATGATTGCTGATAAAGAACCGCCAAAAGCTATATTATATGGTGGTTATGTTTGGCAATTATATGAAACTGATGACTATTATTGTAAAGATAAAGGGTATTATTTATTTGATTGGTTTGATGATGCACATACTTTGATAGATAGTTTAAATGATGAAGTTTTAATTAAGGTAGGTGATTAGTTTGAAAGATGAAATAAAAGAAATATTAGAATTTGATTTTCAAAGTCAAGGTGAACGAATAGAAATTAATGAATATGAAAGAGATATATTAAAAGATTACATAACTAATTTACAAGAAAAATATGATAAAGCATTAACTGATTTAGTACACGAAAGCCATACAAGAATAAAATTAGAACGTAAAATAACTAATTCACAAAAAAGAAAAATAACAAAAGAAGATGTAGATAAATATTTTGAAGAAAATATGTGTGTGTCATTTGATAAGTTCCTTGAAAATTGGAATGAACAAAAAGAATGGGCTGATTATTTTCAAGAAAGAAATAAAAAAGCAATTAAATATATTGATGATGAAATAAAGAAGATTCGAAGTCATCAATACGCAACAGGTATTAGAAGAATAAATAAAATTAAAAACATATTACAAGGAGAAAATAAAGAATGAAAAAATATAATATAAGAATAAATTATATAGATTTTAAAAATAATCAAACTATTATAGGTTGGAGTGCTAAAAATATTGGCTTTGGAGTTTTAACAATAACTTATGATAAAGAAAAAGATACTTATTATGTAGAAACAGAAACAATGGGAAAAGATTTTTATGAGCAAGTTATAAAAGAGGCAAAAGAATATTTATTTCATAAATCAGTAATTATAGAATAGGAGATGATGAAGATGTTAAAAATTAAAGATATAAATACATTAAAACAAATAATTAAAATGATATTAATCGGTGAACTACCAAATGATGTATATGATAAATATTTAAGTAATAGTCCAATAGGATTTATGAATGAAGAAGATTTATTCAATTATTTAGTAGAAAAAGTAGGTGATGAGAGTGAGTAAAGCAATAAGAATATTAAGCAATGAAATAATAGAAATAATGGATATTGTAAATGCTAATGCACTTTTTCAAACAAATGAATATCCTGAAGATGAAATTTTTTATAAATTAAGAAAACAAATAAACCCTTTTGATTTATATTATGAAAATGAAAGATTAAATAAAGAAAAATCAATATTAGAAAAATCACTTAAATTAATATGGAAAAAGGACATTAAAATTGATTATGAAGAATTAGATAAAGCAAATAAAATTATAGAGAAAGAGGTTGGTGATGATAATGAATAAAAAAATACTTAATGAGATAAGACTTCAAGAACAAGTTAACGAAAGATTATTGTTAGTAATACTAGATATTGTGAACAATGGCAAATATAAATCAACAGAAGAACTTTATAATAAATGTCTTGCTGATGCAATAGAATATATAGAAAATAACAAAAAGTGTAAAATGCAAATTTTCTTTCAAAGTGGTGGTGATGATAATGGATAAAGAAAAACAATTTGAGAGAATTTATAAAGAAACCGAAAATTTTGGTAGAACACAATTTGTAAGAGAAATACAAATGCAAATAAATGATAATAAGAAAAAAGACAAAGAAATAGAAAGATTACATAATGAAATAAAAACATTATTAAAAGAAAATGGTAATAAAGAAAAAGTAATAATAAAGCAAAATAATATAATAGATGAATTAAAAGATGATAGTAGAGTATTAAAAGAATTTAGTGCTTGGATAGTTAATAGACACGAACCTGATTTATTTCATAAAATGGAAATTGTAAATAAATTATCAAAATTGAAAGAAGGTGATGAATAATGGATGGATTCTTTGCATTAATTAAAGAACAAAGAGAAGAAAACGATAAATTATTAAAAGAAAACAAAAGGCTAAATAATATAATAGATAAATTAGAAAAATATCTTGAAGAAGAACAAACAAGACTAGCAAGAGAATGTAGTAATATTTATGAAGATAGTTTAGGTAAAACAAAATTAGTAAATGAAGATATTTTTAATGAAATAACCAGAATAAAAGATAAATTAAAAGAATTGAAAGAAGGTAATGATGATGAATAAAGAATTACAAAGACTATTAACTGATTTAGAAAAGTTTATATATCAAAGTGAAAAAGGTGAATTTACTTTAGATGCACATCAAGTTCACCTAATATTAGACCATATTGCTAATCAAGGTGAAGAAATAGAAAGATTAAATAATATAATAAATGAAACTAGAAGGCTATTAGGAGAATACAAACATTATTCAACACCTGATGAAATACAAAATAAATTTAATGAAGAAATAGTAGATAAAGCATATATAAAATTACATAGTAATTTAAAATTGAAAGAAGGTAAATAATGTTCATATATCATAAAGAGAAAAAACTACCATATCATCTTTTAGAGGCTTCTCACGATTTTTATAAGGAAAAATATATTATATATTACAATTTACTTGATGAAATATATGAGAGAGCTAAAAGCAAACAAATTAATGATAAAAAATTAAGAATGTATATAATAGATAAAATAAATAGATTATATTTGAAAGAAGGTAAAGAAAATGAAAAAGATATTCAAAAAGATTAAAGATTTCTTCAATGTAGTCAAATACAAAAGACAACGTAATACTTTTGAAAATAAGTATAATGCAAGGAACGATGACTATGTAACACTATTAGAAGATTACCACAAATTATCTATAAAAGAATTAGAAGAACGTAATCAAATTAAAGATTACAAAAAGGAAAATAAAGAATTAAAAAGAATCATAAATGAAGATATGGTTCCTAAAAAGAAAAAAAAGAGCGTTTAGCTCTCTTTTTATTTATATTATTCTCCAAGCACAACGCATAGTCCTGTTTTTCGGATTAAACGTGTCTATAATTTTTCCATTAACAATAGCTGTAATATGAGAATCCATCGTCACCGCATAACGACCATAAGGGTGTTCTTTCGCAAATTCTCCTACTGTTTTAGAATAATGACATTCTCTAGGATATCTATCATCTAAATAATCTTCGACAAATTCTACCCTATCAAACATTAAACCAACATCTCCAGCTAAATCAGTTAATTCGTCATATACATCACGCCAACTTCTATTTGTTAACACACTTAAAGAACGAATAACACAGTCCGATATATGTCTACCGTTTGGATTGGCATTGTAATATTCATAATCCATATTACATTTGTGCTATTCTTTGAGCAGTTTCTCGTATCATTTGTACTTCTTCTTGTGAAGTTGCTTCTTCTTTTAACATACGAGCAAAGTCTTCCATACTTTTAAGCATATATTGTAAACTTCTCATAGTATCTTCATTTGCTCCATATCTTTCTCTACCTTCCATATAGCGACCGTAATCTTCATACATTCTATCTAAATGTTCGTGTCCTCTATATCTTCCACGACTATCTCTACTTCTTGCTCCGTATTCATCACGTCCGTAACTACCACGTCCATATTCATCTCTTCCGTAGTTTCCACGTCCATAGTTTCCGTAATTTCCGTACATTTCTTTATCCTCCTTCATACATTTTATTTTATAGGCGTCTTTTTGAATGTCGATTAATTTATCAAGATATTCTAAATTATTACCTTGGTCTAAACCTTCATCCATAACTTGACCTATGTATTTTTTGGTTTCTTCAATCACTCTATCGTGCATTGTTATCCTCCTTTCTTAAAAGGTTTAATATTTCTTCTTGATTTTTTATAATCTTTTCAAAATATTGTGTATCTTGTTTTTGTAATTCTTGCATTAAGTCAGTATTATTAAAATCTTGAAATAATATTTGTAAACTTAACGCTTGTAGTACCAAAGACAAATTGTCTACTGTACTATTTTTCATTACGCAATCTTTTCTATGCTAAACGTAGCATTTGCTACAATAGGTGCTTGTGTATCTACACCAGCTGCGGTTAAATCTGCAAAATTTGGTACACTTGGTACACTACCAATACTTAATGTAGCATTAGACCTTCCACACACTTCTATTGTATTTTCAAAAGATATATTAAATACATCACCGGCAGCTGTTATTGTTGCTATCATTGTTGTACCTGGTACAACTACACCATCTTCAAATAATGCAAGTGCTACAGGAGTTCCAGCTGTTGCGCCACTAACGTTGGCATTAAAACTCACTTCATATTTTGCGGTTCCATTACAATTACAATTACCGTTTCCTAATACTTGATATAGTGGATTTCCAGTTTGATGGCATAACCAACTTCTCGGATTATTTTGACAAGCACTTCTTGTTCTTATTGGGTCACTACTAAATGTTAATTTTGCGGTATTGTTTGTTAATATTACTGGTAGTTCTTGTATACTTTCTATCATTTTATCTTTCTCCTTTCATAAATAAAAATAGAGAATAGAACTATGCCTATTCTCTCGTTTTCCCCTTAAAGGGAAAATGTTAGCAAGTTCTCGTAATCGAGTGTGTAGTAATCTACTCTATGCTTTAAATAAATTGGTTGAATCCGTTATTGCATCCACATCCGTAATTTGGTTGGCATGTAAATATAGGTTGATTTCCATACACAGGTTGAGATGGGATAGGGCAAGAACGAAGTTCAGAAACGAGTTGATTTGCTACAACAGCGTTGTTTGCTCTAAGGTCAGCAGTTTGAGCAACTTGACTAGCTTGTAAATCTTTCATTAAGATTTCTCTTTGAAGGTCTACAATTTTTTCATTCTTAGCATCAATCTTGTCTTGACATAATTGGTCTAAGATGCGTTGAGTGTTTGATGTTTGATTAGTGATAATATCTCTAATACCTTCTGATAAAGCGGCTCTATCAGCACAGTTTTCACTTAACACAGTGCTAGTTAGGTTGGCTGTAGCCAATCTGTTCTCGCAGCAACAGTTATCTAATGATTTTTGGATTCCATTGAATCCTTGTAATGTGGCGATTTGGTTATTAAAAGCTTGTTGCATGTTAGCCATTTGTCTATTACTAGCTCCGATTTCAGCGTTGTAGAAACCATTTGAAACGTTATTATTTATACTAGCAGTTGAACTACAAATAGCATTTTGGATATCATTTACATCATCCCTGATACCTTCAACTTGATTACTTAAATGTAATGAATTGAAACCATCACTTGTTTGAGTCATGATATCTTTTTGTCCATTACTTAACCATGCGTATCCGTTATCGAAGCTGTTTCCACCGAAGAATCCACCGTTACCATTTCCGTTGTTTCCCCAACCAAATAAAGCGAATAGTAAAATAATCCAAATCCATGAACCATCTCCATAACCACCGAATCCACCGTTTCCACCAAATCCACCCATCATTGGATAAACTGGATATGGATAAGCAAATCCATTACCATTGTTAGCTGATGCTAATTCAATAGTAGGAGTTATTCCTTGTGAACCGTTCATTTATTTTCCTCCTTTCATAATTTTTAAAGCACTAGAAACTTTATAGGAAGACATATTTATCTAGTAACTATATCCTCCTATAAGGCTTCTAGCCTTATTTTTGAGATTGGTTAAACATACTCATCATTCTATCCCATTGTTGTCTTTGTTGTGGATTGAAATTATTAACGGTTTCGTTTAATAAATCATTAGGATTATTATTCTTTCTTGCTTCTTGGTATTTTTGGTAAGCCTGTGGATTTCTTGCTTTCAGGTTCTTCTCTAGTTGACTTATCATCCCTTGTGGTATCTGTTGCATTTTGTTCTCTATCAGCATTTGTAACATTTGCATCATTATTTATCATTCCTCTCAATTCTTCTATTTGTGATTGTAAAAATTCAATCTGAATATCCTTTTCATCTTTTGGAATAATCTCGTTTAATTCGTAAGACTTTATATCACCTTTTGTATTCTTTATCCACACAACTGACATATCTTTACTAAAGAATGGTGTATCAAAAAATACTTGTTCTTTAGAAACATCATCTATTGTGTTAACATATTTCATACCATTGTTATTACTAGGTGCGATTTGAAAAGTTTGATTAATAGCCGGTGTTTGTACTGTGTTGCTTTTCATTTGTTCTTTCATTTGTTGTAATTGATTTATTTGATAATCTATTTGGTCACCGATGTTTTGTTGATTAATATTGTTATAGGTAGGCATATAATTTCGCGCATAAGGATTGTTATTCATTCATTCCATCTCCTTTAAATTAAAAAAGAGAAATGGTAATGTGCAAGGTAAATAGGGTAAGCAATTAACACATTATCATCTCCTCTTTAATATAAGAATACTCTTTATAAAAAGAAAATGTCAGTACGACTAAATTAAATTTTTATAAAAAAAAAAGAATCATTAGATTCTTAACGCACCTACCATATAGTAGTATGCTTTATCTAATGATTCTACAATTCTTGGATTGTCCAAATCAAATTCTTCACTTATCTCTTTAAATGTTTTATCTTCTCTAAATTTTCTTTTATAAACTAAATATAGTTGTGTATCAACTTGTTTTAGTCTTTCTTCTGCGTCTATTAAATCTTTATTTATACCGTTGAATTTTATAAATTCGATTAAACGATTATATTTACTATCGTTATGTTTTTTATAACCAAAGAAAAGTTTACCTTTTTCTTCCATTCTATCGGGTACTGTACTTGTTGCGTAACAACTTAATACGGTTAATATTGTTGAAAACACAATGGTGAAGTTTTGTCCTAATAGAAAATATAAGCATTTAATAGCAACAAATAGAAGTAAATAAAACAGTAATGTAAGTATAAAACAAATATTTAATCCGTTAGCGTGAATTGGTTCTTCCAAACGACTTCTAACGAATAAATATATTGGTATTTGAACAATACACATTGTAAATTCTACTAAAGAAAATGGAAATATGTTAAGAACTAACGCTAATATTAACAGAAAAGCAATAACTAGATTTCCATAAGCTCGGTATGACAATTTGTCTAAGTCGAACACGCGACCACCACCTTTTTATCTCATTTCATTTTTTTTATTTAATTATTTTCTTTTTGTTCCAAAAAACCATTTTCCTGGCATCTCAGACACCACCTTTCTATAAATAATACAACAATATAAATATACAAGAAACAATCACATACATAAACATGAATGTTGTAAAAATATATCTTATATAAAAATTGTTGTTCTTCCATAATTTGTATAACTTGTTATATATTATACCGAATTTATCTTTAAATAAAAATATAAATAACATTTTAAAAAACCCATATATTAAACCAGTTGTAAAAATACCCAATTTATTGAAAAATACTAAATAAATTGGTAATTCTAATATAACTTTTATCAATAGCATTATAAATACTAATAACATATCAAATAAAGATACATTTATTTTTAAAAAATATTTCATTCCAAATATAATCATGGTTATTAATGCTAAGTACGAATATACTGTATTAGTGTTTATGACAATACCTATCAAAGTTATACAAGTAAACATTATCAAATACTTAACAAAACTCCCTTTTTGTTTACTATAATATACGAAACAGCTGTAATACAATATTTCAAATGTTAATATAAGCAAGTATGCAAGTAATTTCACAGTTCGTTTACCCTCCTTCTAATTTGAGTATATCATTTGTTTATACAAATTACAATAGAAAAAGGAATTATTTTAAATTCCTTTTCTATTTAAAATATATCTTTTTAACTCCACACAAGGCATGTTTTCTAGTTCTATTCTTTCCTTATATTTTTCTAAGTAATTAGCAAACTGTTTTTTGCCTATAATTCTTTTATATGGAGCTTCTTTATAACTGGTATTTCTTTCTCCTCTTACCTTAGTTATAAAATAATCGTATATACCAGTATCGTTAGAATAATCTATCATTGTTTCAATTATATCTTTTTCTTTTTCTTTTTCATCTAAAGCTCTCCAACCTGCTATATTTCCATAAAGTCTAAACATATTGCCTCCTAATATTTGAAACCATATTCTTTTAATTTAGATAAAGTCATTGCACCAACATTACCGTCTTGTAATAATCCTGTGCGTTTTTGAAATTCTTTTATAGAAGCCATTATGTATTTACCATAATAACAACCTAAAGCCTTTTTATCAGTATAAGCTGGGAACGTTTTGTACATAAATTCAGCTATTTTACCAATATTTTCGTGATTATCTCCAAATCCAAACCATCCATTTTCATCGAAAAATGGTTGTTTAGTTTCGGAAACAACTGGTTTTTCTTCTTCAAATATATCAGTATCAGTATGTTCAAATTCAATACCACAAGTATCAGCAGTAGCACTAAACTTATCATAAATATAACATACTTCTTCTGGCTTTTTAGTATCACCAACTATTACCCAAGAACCTTTATCATTTTGTGTCCAAGAGTTACTATAACCTCTACCAAAGACAATATGTAAATGGTTAGCAGTTGCACCGTCAGTACCTTCCCAAGTAATGATTTCTCCTTTTTTAATTATATCTCCAACTTTCCACTTCATAGCATTATCGTTAAAATGCGTTATAGACATAAATGCTATATCAATGAATGTTGATGCTTTTACTTTATTTGTAGATACTAACCATATTGTGTTAGTTACTTTTGGATTACCAATACCTTTTATAGCAGTTACTTCCATATTAGTAGGAGCAAAGACACACGATTGTCCTGAGTCAGCTCCAGCCATATCGATTGGAAAATCTTTTATATTTCCATGTGAGTGATTATAGTGCGAAGTTTTTCCATTATAATTTTGTGTTATTCTAATGGTTTCCATTGGTAAATAAAATTTATCCATAAAATCATCTCCTTTAAATATCATCGTCTTCTGGGTCTAAGAAATAAATGTCATCATCTTCAATATCAGTCGTCATTATTCTATTGGTTCCTCAACATATAACTTATCAATATCTTCTTCTTTTACTTGTTTGCCTAAGTATATTGTTGTAGCATAATAAGGGAAATGCTCTGGTACTAATTCACCGTCTTCATCATAATGTTCAGGTTCATAAACATCGTTTATAGCACGAATGTGTTTTCCTTCATCTGCTATCAATACTCTTAAACGTCCTTTTTTAATTAATCGCATATTTTTCTCCTTTCTTATGAAACCGTCCAGCCTTTTTCAATCGCTATTGCTATTTCGTCTTCTGTTAATTTTGCCATATTTGTACTACCTATATTTAATTGTTGCGTATTACATCCTTTATCTGCTATATCATATAGACCATTTATTATATTCATTAAACTATCATGTGTTAATTTTTTTGCAAATGATAAATATAATCCGTAATCGGTACTGTTTGAAGATTTAGCAGTTGAGTATGATTTACCTAAGTTTTTAAATCCCCCCAAATACTTTAAATTTGGTGAACCAGAGTTACCAAATAAATTATAAATAGTTGTGGCGCTTGACATGTCTAATGAATCTATTGATATTAAATTTTCACATACAAATAGAAAACTAGTAAAATCAGTACCCTTTGATGTGTCTAATTGTGGTATTGATAATAATTTAGAGCATTTATAAAACATATTTTTAAAATTAGTACATTGTGATGTGTCAACTAATGGCATAAATACCATTGTACTATTTTCGGAAAACCTACTTTGATATGATGTTTTAACAACCCAATTATCTCGTATATTCTTCGCATAATTAATACTATCAGTAACTACAACCGGTTCTTTGTCATAACCGATAACAGACCAATCTGTTCCATCACCACCGCTAGGGGAACTACCTCCTCCAGCTTTTTTACCTAATAAGTAACTTGGTATATCCATGCTATACCTCCTTCCATATTTCGTTTTCTAAATCATAAAAGAATATTTTACCAGTATCAATTTCGATAAGCGAACAACCATTACCTACTTTCATATTTTTTATTTGAGTAGGTTTTTCATCAGTTGATAACCCAGCTAAATCTCCAACAAAATATTCTCCACTTTTATCACTTGTTTTGTAATTTGTTTTTACTATTGAAATCATAATTATTTCTCCTTTCTTATTTATCGCTTTTATTTGCTTGATAACCTATATAATAACCGATAACAGATGTTGCAACTGTTATAAATGCTGATACTATTGTTTTTGCCATATCATCATCTAAAAATTTAATAACTGTGTAACAAAAAGCAAAAGTTAAAGCAATTGTTATTATAAGTGTTAGTATACTTTTTAAGTTCATAATATACCTCCTTATTTTGTTTCCCATTCATTCATTTCATTAACTATATCATCAACAAAGGAGTTACCCCCATATTTTTTATAAACAACATGGGAGTAATTAACCGCTTGTTTTTCCAGTATAGTAAATCTTTTATATCTTTTATTTTTTAAATATATTTGTAATATATCGTTTCGTAAAGTACACATCAAACCATCTCGTAATTCACTCATTTGATTACTTCTTTCTTTTCTATGTTGAAAAGCAATGGGTATAGCTACTACAATACATGATGTTACTGAACTAATTATTGCTGTTATTATATTTTCCATTTATCATACCCTATTTCCTTTTTTATTCTTATTTAATTATATCATACTTTTTTAATTTAGTAAAATTAGGCTATTCTAACGCCATTTACTTGTAAATAACCACCAATAGATGGGTCATAAACACACATTATACCTACACCATTTTTATCGATAGACATAGTTGGTATAGCAGTATTTAAAATCAAATTTATTGTTGATATTGATAATTTATCTTCAACGATTATTTGTACATTGTAACTGTCTTGTAAATCCCAACTCGTATCTTGATTATCACTAGCTATTTCTCCAGTAAACGAGAATGTATTATTACTTATTGTAGGAGTTATTACTGTTGTACCATTTTCCTGATATATTGAACCTGTTATTGAATCACCTATATTATAATCAACACCAACGATTAATAAAGTATACTGACCGTTGTTATATGAATAATAATTTTTATTTGCCAAATAATTTGTATCTTTAGTTAAAAAATATGTCCAAGTGGAACTATTTGTTTTTTTAATTTTATAAGAAACACTTTCGATTGCGTTATTAACTGTTCCAAAATTACCATTCCAAAACGTTCCATTTAATGTAAGTATAGCTGCCGTTCCAACTTGGTTGTTATTTCTTTGAATATTACTTGAAGTTGGATTTAAGTATATTGTTTGATAATTAATAACCTCGTTAGCCAATTTTGTAACTGGTGTTGAGTTGTTACGATTATCTATCGCATACACTTGATATGTTCCGTTTTGAGCATTGTTTATTGTTCCTGATACATCGGTATCATCACTATATGTTATATCGGTTGATTTATCACCTATTACAAAACGATATTTACTCATTGTAGCTTGTTTGTTAGCAGTCGCTTTATTAACAGTTGAAATTGTAGCTTGTATATTTGAAAATCCAGTTATACAATTTTGATTATTACCGGTTAAAGCGACGGTTATTGGATTTGTGTCTTCAAACGTAAAATCAGTAAATGTTGGATTATAATTTACTAATCTCATTGTTTTGTTCATTGTTGACCAAAAAGTTGAACCACCAATTATTGTTCTTAAAACAAATCTAACTGTCATTGAATTTGTTGTACAAGCTGCTCTTAATGTGTTTCTTTCCGCTTCTGTTAAAGGAAATGTGTATTGTGAACCCGTTTTACTTACATCTCTATAATCAACATAAGCAACCGTACCGTTACTATTCTCAATTCTAGCTTGTAAAGAACTTACGTTATTACCGGCTGGGTTTGAATAATAAATAGTTGGGTTTTCCTCATCATTAAAATCAGTTGCGTTTGTTAAATTTGCTTGTCTTGGATAAACATTTGTATAAATTGTAGTAGTTGATTCGGCACTACCTAAAGTCCATGGTGTAGTAACTTTACAATTTACATTAGTAGCACCTTGACCACTAGCAGCATCGTGATAAATTGTAATATCCCTAGAACCCATATATCTCGATTGATTAGCACTAATGGATGTATAACTATTTTCTAGTTGTGAACCATTAATATAACCATAAACTCTACCACCGCTACCAGAGTATCCTAGAGATACCCAATCTAGGAATACTCTAATAACAGTAGCATTCATGTCTTGACTTAAAACATGAAAGTTAGGAGCTATTTTAAATTTATTACCATTTGTACCACTAAAATTAGCTTCACCAAATCTATAATAAACATCTTCGCCATTTTCTTGAATTACAAGTTGCATTCCAGCTGTATAATTTTTATATATAGCCATATAATCACTCTCCTATAATTTGGTAAACCATGTTTGGTTTCCAACTTGTTGAACTAACAATCCTACTATTTCAGATGTATCTTCAACAATCATTTTCTTTGTTGTCATACCAGTATCAGTAAACTTAGTTAGTTCATTACCGTTTCTATCAAGTGTTCTAATACCATCAGCATTTGCTTTAAAAGTGGTATCAGTATCAGTTGATGTGATTGTAATACCTTTTGAGATATTAACTGTGTCTGTTGTCGTTTCATTTTGATTTTGTGAATAAGCAAGTTTTACAGTACCAGTATTTACCATTAAATCATATATTTCACACGAATCATCAATGTCTGTTATAAACTTAACGTTGATATGTTGTGATGAAACTTCGATTGTTTGAACAAATTCGGTATCATTTGTACTAGTCAAAGGATATTCAATATCATTAATTACACATTTTACATTAGCCAAATTTATTAATTTTTTATATTTAAAACTAACTGTATAATTACCATTAGGAACTATTTGTTCTTGTGATAATGTATTGTTTTTTAGCAACATAGCTCTTGTGTTACTAGCTTTTTCTTCTTTGATTTGTTCAACGTTACCGTCCCAAAATTCATAAACTGTAGTAGTTATATACTGTTGAGTAGGTTCTGGGTCTGGTTCAGGCTCAGGGTCTGGGTCTACTGGTTGTTCGGGAGCTTTTACTGATTCACTACTTCCACCTTTATTTTCTTCATTGTTTTTGTTATCATCGTCTTTTTTCTCAGGTTCTGGTTCAGGTTCTGGTTCTGGTTCAGGCTCAGGTTCTGGTTCAGGTTCTGGTTCTGGTTCAGGCTCAGGTTCTGGTTCAGGTTCTGGTTCTGGTTCAGGCTCAGGTTCTGGTTCAGGTTCTGGTTCTGGTTCTGGTTCAGGTTCTGGTTCTGACTCAAGTACTAAAACGCCCTCAGTTGAATAAGGTTCCCAATCAGCTGGGTCGGACAGTATACTAGCGATTTCTTCAAATTGTAAATAAGTTACTATATCTAACTCACAATTTTTATATATTTCAACCGATAAATATAAACAAGTATTGTCAACGTCGTAAATATCATCATCATCGGATGTTGAAATATTATTATCATTCGTGTTTCTGATTGAAACACACACTAATGCATCATCATCATTTTTTGAGTTATAAGTATTCCATAAACAGAAACGTGAATAAGAACTGTTTTTAACTGTTCCGATTCCTTTATAACTAAAATTGTATATTTTATCAGCTGTTAATTTAATAGGTTCTTCTAATTGAACAGCAAACGCGATTTTTTTAGTAGCTTTACCTTTTATACCTATACTACCATTATCATTAACTGTAAATGTAACACCATTAATAGTTCTCGCTAATTTAGTAGGTGTTTTTAACATATTAAGTGGTATAATCGGTATTGATTTTAATTTAGGGTCAGGAGATGGATATTGTTCCCAAGTGGATGACTCGTAAGTATCGGAAGACACTTCTTCAATTTGTAAATGTAATACGGTGTTCATAACACAGTTTTTTGGGAAATACAATTTCAAATATGAACAAGTAGCGTCTTTTTCATAAATGTGTTCATCATCCAAAACATCCACACCACCATCAACCATCATGTACTTAATTTCAGAATCATCTTTACCATCATTTTTTGATAGTAATATCAATTTATAATAATCATCTGTCGTTACAGTGCCATCAGCTCTACAACTAAAATAATAATTCTTTTTAGTATCAAATGTTATAGGTACATCTAAAGGTACTGTTATATCAATGTCTTTGATAGATGTACCATTTGCACTTATACTTCCGTCTTCATTTACGATAAATGTAACACCACCAACGACTCTTGATAAAGTATTAGGTATTTTTAATAAGTTCTTACCACTAACTTTTGTATCATCATTTAATGAAGCCGTTAAAGCAGCTCTCTTTGGTGTACTCATCAACATGCTTCTTAACATTGGTGTTTGTTCATTATTTTCATTTGTTTCAACAGGTGTTGAAATTGTTTCGGTAAACCATAAACCAGTATTTCTAAATATATTATTACCACCTGATTCACTAAATGTATTAGTAACTCCATGTTCCGCGTTTTGAACTAATTCATTAGTTTGTTCCATTGTGTATGTATTTTTAATAGCATTTTCAACAACAGTTGTTCTACTCGTTAGTGCTGTTATTTCACCGGCTACTTTATTAACTTGTATTTCAGCATTGTGAGCATCTCTAGCTATATCAGACTCGTAAGCAAACTCTGTGTTCGTTTTTGTAGCAGTTACTACATCAATTGCTGTTTTTATATGACCAAAATATTGAATTGTTCTATCAAAAGGTATTGTATTGAACGTATTTTCTTCCATATCAGTTATTTCAAATAAATCATCACCTTGTAACCAAGGGTGTCCAACTGTTAACGTATTTAAAGGCATGTATTCTAAACCAAGTAAATTTCTAGCTGATTCTATAATACTTTCTCTTTGTTCTTGTGTATAAACAAGTGGATTATCATATATAGTTAATTCACACAAACCGTTTTCATCAATACTATCAGCGTCTTCAATTTTGGTTCTTTCGCCTTCAATTTGACTGTAACCGATAATAATTCTATTTACAGGTCCAAATTTTTCTTTTTGTGTTTTAAGATTATAATACTTTGAATTATTTGCCTTATTAAATTTATTCACTTCATTTTGTTTATAAAAATCAAAATAAACTTTATTATCCCAATCTACTCTAACCCATGAAAATGCTAATTTACCAATAGCTTTCATAACATCTCTACAAGTTTCGTTATTGTTGAATACATTTCCTTCAATAACATAATTACAATTTAAGAATGTTATATCACCCAACTCGACACCGCATTGGTTACATACATCTTGTGCTAATTCACTAGCTGTGCAAGGATATGTCATTCTATCTTCATAAGGTTTATTAAATTTTTTTGTATAATCCAATGCTTCAAAACTTGTTTTATCATTAACTTCATCATCAGTTACTTTACTAACTAAGAAATTACCAAGTGAATACCAATTTGTATTATCGTTCGTTCTAACACCTAATTGTAACTCTAAATCTTCATCCGTTATATTAAAGTCATTAGATATATTTTTAAGTTCTCCAGTTAATTGTCTTGCAACAAATTGTCCTATCCAACCTTGGTCTTTTACATATCTAAAATCTTCGTGATTCCAAGATATTATCGAGTTGTCTTGGGTTAATTCATTAGTTAGTTTATAAACATCAAATGAATTATTTTCTGGTGGCAACACATTTGGGAGGCTATCATGAACATCTGATTCTTCACTTGCAACAGGGTTATAATATATACCCATCACAACTAAATAATTAGCATTTTCTGGTATAATAAATATTTTTTCAGGGTATGATGTGGTAAGTACATCACGTGCAATTGGTGTAAAACCAGAGATTTCCTCTATATTGGTTGGTAAACTACTAAATAATTCAACTAGTTGACCTTCTTCTTTCAAGTAATATGAATCATCAAACAAAACTTTATATGTTTGTCCACTTTCAACATGTATATATTCAGCACGTGCAACATATGAATATTTTATTCCGTCATGTGTAAAAGTATCTTCGGTATAGTCAAATAAAAATTGTGTTTTAACCTTTTCGTATATATCTCTATCATACACAAGTTTGGTTTCAATAGTAGCTGTACCATCAAGCAAAGCCTGTCTATCACTAGGATTTATATATTTGTTCCAATTGTTGTATTTTATCTGTAATATAGGTGATAAATCACCTTCTGATTCTACATGCACCTCACCATAAGGCAGTTTCATATCACCCAATTCATCTAGTTGTTCTATTAAATCCGAATCAGTTATTTCTGTATTAATTGGTGTATCCAATACGTAATAAATTGTAGCACCTGTTGTTAATTCACCAGTTGTTGAAACATAATCAGTTGTTATTGTTTCACCGTTGTAACTATCAATTTTACCAATCGCTTTATGAATAAACCACTTTGTACTATTCCTATAAATATGATCTTGATTATCACCTATTTTACATAATTCACTATCATTAGCTTTTATTAAATATTCTTTATTAAATGTATCATTATCATTGGCTTTTATTCTAAACCAACTACCATAAGGTACGTATTCACGAACACTTGTGCTTTTTTCAAGCATTACGTTCGTATAATCTACGTAATCACCAGCAACAGAAGACGTATCACCAAAGTTTGAACTTAGAACTATTGATAAATATTTACTATTACCACTTATGGATGTTGGTAATGTAAACGATAATGTTTCGAAACCATCGGTTAACGAATTTTTTACAGCTATTAAAACACGATTCGCACCATTACTATCACACGCTTGTACAACATACCTACCATGATTTGTACTACTTCGTTTAACAGTTGATGACAACACATATTTTTCACCCAAATGTTCTGTCATATCGAATATAATATATCTCGCATAATAGTGAGCACCACTAACACCAGCCGCGGTTGATGTTATTCTTACACCATTATTTATTTTTTCACTGGTAGCGTTTTCATAACCAATTGGTGTTGTATCATTGTTGAAGAAATTATGAATACCTTTAACCGTTTTTATTTCTTGTGGATTACTTGGCGTTGGTGTATCGTTTTGTTGTAAATCACCCATTAATTTGATACTACGAATTTTGTCACCATTACTATTTTCTATTGTAATACTGTCACCAACAACTGTTTCTATATATTCCATAAATACCTCCTAGTGTCCTATTAATTCGAAATCATCAATTTCTACCATCCATTGTCCGTTTTCCCATACTGGTGTTGTCATTATATCCGTATGATAATAAACATCAGTTACATACTCATCTTTATCCAAATCATACGCTTCAATTTCCAAATACATATCAACACCATGTTCTTTAAGTCTTAAAGCATTACTATACACTCTATATTGCTCAAATGTCATAGGTGGGAATGAACACCAAATTTTACTTCTATCGTGTGGTAATACCTTTATTGTTAGTTCACCATTAGCTAGTGTAGTGGCATCAGCCACTTGCACTAGCTTTGGTGCAAACTTAAACCCTTTTCTTTTAAAACTAGGACTTTGAAATGTACAACCATTACATTTCATCCAATAACCTCTAAAGTTACTCATATACATTCCTCCTATACATGTACGTAGTTTGTGCCATATCTATCGTTTTCAGAATCAACATAGTCACCAACACCCTCATAAACTTTTCTACCACCAATGTTAACAATTGTTGTACCTTTTCCACCACCGAAGTTCATACCACTAAAGGCTGTTAATAAAGCGTTTGTGATTGATGTTGTGATTTGGTCGTTATTTGCAACAGCTGTTTTATTACCAATTTTACCAACCATTTCAGGTCCAGCTTCACGTGCCATGAAGAACTCTCCTGTTTTTGGGAAACCACCTTCTGCAAAAGTAGGTATTTTAGGTATAGGTATTGGGTTTTTACCCCATAAACCCTTAAACGGTTTTCCAAGAACTGGTAGGTTAAAATCTCTTATATCATTTAATAAACCATTTAAACCTGTAAATGGAGAGGAAATCACTGAGTTTATACCTTTTATCATTCCGTTTACAATTTTTTTGAAAACATCTGAAATACCATTTACGATACCGTTGAATATATTACCACCTTTACTGAATAAACTTGTTATGTTTCCCCATATTTCGCTGACTTTATTTCTTGCTCTTCGGAACACATCACCAAATATATTTGGTATATTTGATAAACCGGCTGTTAATTTTCCTGGGATAGATAATATGTTATCAATAATATTACCACTTATCTCAAAAACCTTATCTTTTGCGATACCAAATACATTTCCAACTATTGCTGGTATAGATACCAAGAAATCGCTAATATTCCCAGGTAATTCTTTAAACCAATCAATAAGATTTCCGCCCCATTCTCTTAATTTTTTTCCGATTTTACCAAATGCGGTACTCCAATAATCAACAAAGCCATTTAATGATTCCGTTACTACATTTCCCCAATAACCCCAAAATCCATTCCAAGAATCTGTCACGTTTTTTGTAAATTCATCGAAGAAATTTGGTATCCATTCATTAATCAAATAATATGTTGTTTCCCCAAGCCAGTTGCCAATAGCACTTGTTATAGGTATATCGTTAAACATTTGGACAATTGCATCACCTAATTCTTGTGCAGTTGGTTCCAAATTGATTAAGTCACCCAAACTATCGCCAATTGAAATTAATTCAAATCCAAGTGTTACTAATAACGTGATTGTAACACTTTTGGTGAACATATATGTTCCAGCGGCTATACCAGCTATACCTAGTTGTTGTTCAAGAATTGTATAAATATTATCATTAAATTTCTTTTTGTCTATTGTTCCTTGTATAAACAATGATATTCCTGTAACAAGTAATGCTAGACTAACCTTTTTTGTAAGCATATATACACCACCGGCTGTCATAGCTGTTCCAGCTAGTTTTTCTAATATACCTTTCCATAGATTTTCTTCGATGTCTAACTCACCTAGGGCAGTTAATGATACACCTGCTACAATCAATGTCAAACCAATTGTTTTTGATAAACTTTTGGCATCAAGCAAACTCCACTTATCTAAAAAGTCCATGATACCGTTTGCTATTTTCCAACTTGCAAAAGCAATACCTATATATTTTGCTATTTCAAGAATATCACTAAGTTGTTTTTTCGCATTCTCTACTTGTTTTGATAAATGGTCAGTTAATCCAGCTAAAGCATCATATTCAGGTAAATCTAAACCTAAGTCACCACCAAGACTTTTATCCTTACCACTTTTTTTATTTTCACTTTGAACAACATTAAGCTCATCAAATGGAGCTAACATTGTATTTAGTTTTTTAGTAGTTTCGTCAGCCTCATCACCTAAATCACCTATTAATGAAGTGGCATCACCCAAACTTGAATAATCAATATCGGCTATTTTATATCCCGTCCAAGCTGATATTCTATTTGCTAAGTCAGTTAGCATTTGTGTCAATGCCATTACATAAGGTAATAATTTCATAACAATTGGTAAAAATACTCTACCTATTGCTCTACCTAGTAATGTAAATTGTTGTTGTAATACACGTAAAGCATTTGCAGGACTTATTAATGTTCTAGCCATATCGCCTTGCCATTCAGTTGTTGATTTTAATATTTGTATATATCTAAGTTGAGCCTTTTGAGCTTCGGACATTTGCGCTACTCTTTGTTTTATACCTAAAGAGTTTGCTAATTCTTGTAAAGTGTTTTGGCTTAAAGCTACACCAACATTACGAAGAGGCTCTATTTCGCCAGACATAGCTGATTGTATTTTTCTAAATGATTCTTCAATTCCTATATTTTTAAATGACGATAAGTCATAAACTAACTGGGTTAAGTTTTTACTCATTAAATATGCTTTATCAGCGCTAACTCCCAAACCTTTCGTTAAAGAGTTTAAAGAACCCATATATTGCATTAAATCGGCATCGTTTATATACAATGCTTTACTAAACATATTAACCCATTTTTGAGCTTCTTCGTAAGTTTCTCCCATTGTTGCTCTAAATAAGTTTAAAGATTCTTCGTAAGCAGTCGCGCTTTGTGTAACATTTTTAAGTGACATAGCGCCTTTACTTATTCCAAAAACCATTAACAGTTCTTTACCTACTTTACTAAAACCACTTGTCAATCTTTTCCATACAGAACCACTTTTATCAACTTCTTTATTAACATTTCTAACTGAAACTTTTAAGTCATCCATGTTTCCTTTTACTCTTTGAGTAACAGTTACGGTCTGACCAGAAGTTGTGTTATATTTTGTTGTAGTAGAATTAAGTGCTTGTAATGTACTTTTTATTTTAGCACCATCTAAATTGACACCGAGTTTTTCAAAGTTATTTCTTAAATCCGTTGTAAATTTACTAGTTGACTTAATACTTGTATTAAGTTTTAATAAGTCACTTATAACCCTATTTACAGAACTATCAACATTTCCAGTACCGGCTTGTATTTCAACGCCAACTTCACTTATAATATCTGTCATTTAATCACCTCCGTTTTACTTTTTATTTTCAAAACGTTTTTTTGTTTCTCTAGCCCAATTTTCAAAATAAAGTATTGCTGTTAAACGAGCATTTTCTTTTTCTTGTTCCTTTTCAGCTTTAGTTTTTATATCAGGTAGAGAACTCATATACGGTTTTTCCGCATAAGGTAGAGGTTTTGTTCCCTTTTTAGAAAAGGCATGTAATATAGGAGAAACATCACATAATGCCTCGTATATATACATGCCTTGCATCCACATCTCTTCATCTTTTTGTCTTACTTTGAGTTTGTGCATTTCTCTATAATATCGCGTTCTATAAGCCTCGCCATGCCAGAATTCATCATAGCTCATACCATAAGACATATAAATCGGACATGCTTTCTCAAAGGTTTCTTTTAGAGAAATAGACTCTACTTTTGATTTGTCTTCTTTGGAGATAAATCTACTATTTCCCAAGTTGCGTTTCCCTCATCATCTTCATCAGGTTCTTCTAATAATGAGTCATAGCATTCAGTAATCATACTGTGTAATGCTTTTACTAACGCATTTTTATCTTTTGTTTTCTTATATATCTCATCAACTGTTGTTTGAGATATTTTTTTATGATTTTTTATAAAAGCTCCAGAAAAAGCTAACTCAATGCTTGACATTGGTTTTTCTAAGAACTCATCAAGTTTGAAACCACTATTTTCTAATAAAACAATGCTTGTTCTATCATATTCTAGTGTATATGTTTCACCTTTATATGTTAGATTAATTTTTGTATTCATTTTAACACTCCTTCATTTCTTTTATATATTATTCACCAGTTGGTTTTGCATATTTTTCTGGTGCATTTGTTGGTGTAATGTAGTTAGTAATTTCAAGTACTGAACTTACAGTTGCTTCTGGTAATCCCATATTACTTGGATTTCCTGTGAAATAGAATGAATCACTTAATCCTGGAATTACGATTGTAAACCAAGTTGCTTTACCAGCTGCTTTACCTGTTTCATAAGCAGTCATTAGAGCATCCCAAGTATCGATTAATTCTTGTGATAAGTTGAATGTAAATTCTAATGCACCACCTAAATCCTTAAGCCCATCAATATAAGTTTTATATTCTGTTTCATCTAAAGTAGTAGTTTCTAGTGTTTCTGGACTAGGATTTAGACTTGGTGTTGATTTTACACCATGAATTCTTGTATAACCACTTGTTGGTCTTGTACCAGCTGTTGTTTCAACTGCGTAATGTAATTCAATTCCGGCTGTAGATAAATTAATTGCTGCCATATTATTACCTCCTATATATTATATTATTTTTTATATCTAAATAACATTCATATCTTAAATAACCTATCATTATGTTATCATCTGTTTGTAAAGGAACGATTGATGGTGTACTAATTCTTCTCATACATTTATATCGTTCACCTTTCATATAATTATCAATTATATCTATGATTTCTTGAACATTTTCTTTAGCTGTTAAACTTTCAGTTTCATCACCATACACTTCTACTTGACAAGCATAATAAATGATATTATCATTATCGCCATCCCAATATCTTTCAACCCCATTGTCATCAATTTTATCAATTGTAACCATAGGATATTTTATTTCAGGATAAACTTCATATTTTTCTTTCACTAACGTATTTGTGTGGTTTTCAGTATTAGTGAATAAATCTATATAATCATTTTTTAATTGTTTTGTTAAAGTTTCGATAACGCATCACCTATCACTTTCTTTGCAGCTTTGTCTAAGCCTTCGTTTAAAATGTAATTTCTAGTGTTAAAAACTTGTTTACCAGCTGGAATACCATTGGTATAATATATTGTATCATTCTTTTTATAAGTCCAATATTTACCGGATGTTATACCATGTTGTGCGGAATATTCATTAGCATTTCTTATAGTTTTACCAGAATTGTAATCATTTAATGGATATTCATTTTTTTCAGGATGAGGATTTTGTTGTCCTAAATCACCTGTACCAAATTCCGCATATATTACATCTTTTCCTTTAGCAGAAACTCGCCAACCTTTGTTTGTTGCACCAACATCAGTTTCAATATTATCAATGTTTTCATTGTATGGTGTATCGGCGTATTCCAAATCTAAAAATGTTCTAGCATCATAAGCTGCTTCTCTAGCTATTTCATTCGGTGCATTTGATAAATCTTTTTTTAAAGTTTCAAGTTTTTTAATAAGTTTTTCTATATCTTTAGAATTTAGATTCATGTTAACTACTTTATTCATCATCATCACTTAAACGATACAACATTATTTCCATCCCATTTATAAATAAACTAGGTTGTTTATAAACTTCGTAATCAGCTTCTTTACATAACTTACTATGTTCTTGTGGTGGTTGTTTGTAAACAAACACTCTATCTTTAGCATGGAATAAATCTTTTTCTGTAATATCCGTTTTAATTCTAAGATATTTGGGATAATTCATTCCAATCGCTATCAAATCACCATCACTATTTGTAGGAACATAATTTTCTAACAATTCGATAGGTTCTTCAAAAAATGTATGACCATTTTCTTTATATTTTTGACATAAATAAATTTTTCTTTTATTTCTCATAAGGGTTCTCATTCAATCACCCCTACTTCGCTAAAGGTTTTATAGTTCTTAAAATAGAACTTGGATATTTCCCATCGTTTCCATACCCTCTAACTATACCATTCTCACTATGAGAAGTTTGTCCTTCTGCTCCGACTTTCGCTAGGGAAGATTCACATAATGGAATTACCAAATCTTCATATTTTTCAGGATATAAAATCTTATCATGTGGTTCAAATCTTCGACAACGATTTATTACGGCAATTGCTTGTTTAACTTCTTCTTCATAAACAGCATCGTTAATTATAGTTTCATCATCGACTGTTTCAACTACTCTATAATCAGGATAACCTTTAGCTATCGTTACTGTTCTTAAAGTAGTAGCAAATTCACTAATTGTTTTCATATTATCGCCACCTTTTAATCTAATGATTTTCTTCTATCAAAAGATTTTTCTTTATCGAAAATTCTATCTTTTTTACTAAGACTTTGAATAATTGATTCTTTCTCTGTTTCCAAACTAAATGGTCTAACACGTAAAGAACCATTGTTTTCTAGTTTCTCAGTTGTTGGTGTTAGTACTAGCTTACCCTCTTTATCTAAACTAATAGATATTTTAGCAAATTTATTACCAACTTTTACATAGTAATCGCTATTTATTTGATATAGCATATTAACACCTACTTTCTTTTGTCTTTGTTTTCATCAATTGGTTTTTCATCAATTGGTTTTTCATCAATTGGTTTTTCATCAATTGGTTTTTCATCAACTTTGTCTTGTTCTTTTTTATCGTCAATTATTTCTTTTTTATCATTAATATCTTTATTTTTCTTTTTAGCAACTAGTTCATAACCTAGGGGTTTGAAGATACCTTCAAAAGCCCCTTTTGTTACAAACTTTTCGTCACCATTTATATGACGTATTTTAACCATTATAACTCTCCTTAATCAGCAACAGTATCGACAATCATGATTTCATTAGCTCTTTCAAATGAAGGTAATGCAACCATTGTTACTTTAGTTTCAACATTAACTGGGTCGAATTCTTTATGAGTAGCTACAGCGATACCTTCATCAACGATGGATACATCAGAATTTAATGCGTTCATTAAATCAGATTCTTCTGGAGTAACACCCATGTGAGTTTCTCCTAAAGTTCCTTCTGGTAAGAATACTACTGTATTATCTGGTACATATTTAACAGCTGTACCTTGTTCGTTAACATAAACGTTATCATAAACTAAGAATTGTATTCCAGTTTCAGCAGCTATATAATCAATAGCTCTAGCAGATGTTACATTAACTGTACCATTAGCCATTACATAAACAGCATTTTTAATAGCAGTGTTTGTTCTAAAGTTTTTAGCAACGCTATTATTGATGATAGCACGAGTAATATTAACACCTTTTGATTTCATAGTTTCAACATAATTAGCAATATCTCCAATTATGTCAGCACTAACATCTGACCAAGATGTATTAACTGTTTCTTTTTGATAATTTTCTAAACCATAATCATAAGAATAAGATTGTCCATTTGAAGCAAGTGTAACAGCACCAGTTGTTAATGCTTCCATTCTCATTCTTTCAAGAGCAACATGAGCAGCTTTGATTAATTCGATTTCATCTATAAAGATTTTATCTAAGATTTGATTAATTAATGCTTGATTGTTTGTTTGCATTAAAATGTTTAATTGTTGACGCATTTTTTCATCAATATATTTTGATTCTTTGAAGAATGGCATTTCAGTATCATATTTATCAATACCTTTAGAATCACGTCTGATAGCTTTTGCGTCATAAGCAGATAAACGTAATGCTATAGGTTGATTGTTAGCACCTTTTATCCATTCAAGTTTTGTTCCTATTTCTCTTACTGTAGGGAATAGTGTTTCACCTAGTAATGGTTGTTCATTAACATTTTGTTCAATCCAATAAGCAACTATGTTACTAGATACTAATAAGTCAAATAAACTTTTATTCATGATTAAATTGCACTCCCTTCAACAAAAATTATTCTTGCTAAATCAGCTTTAGCAGTTGCAATGTTAGTTTTAACTGAACTATCTAATTTTAATAAATCAACACATCCAGCTATTACTAATGTAGCATTTCCTTTTCCATTTGCATCTAATTTTACATCATGTAAGTTAATTCCAACAGCATCAGATGTAGAAGCTGTAAAAGCAGTATCACGCTTTTCGATGTTTCCTGTTAATGGTTCACCAGCTTTAATAACAGTATTAGCAGTACCACTAACAACGATAGGTAATGCGATATAATAACTATCTTGACCTATCATGATTGTTTTACGATTAACATAAGTTTCATGATTAACCATAATTTAATTCCTCCTCTTTCTTTCTAATTTTTTTTAAAATAATCGAAATCTGTTCTATTTGAAACATGCTTTTTAGCTAATTCTTTGCCTAAAGCACCGATTTCCTTGTTTCCATTTTCAGAACTACCCTTTTGTTTACCAAACTCACCCATAGCATTTTTTGTACTATCTTTCTTACCTTTTTCATAAGCATCTTTGATAAGTTGGTTAACATATTTAGCTATTGAGCTAGTTTTTTCAGTATCTTCTGTTGTGATATTATCTACGAAAGATTTAACCTTGTCATCACCGTCTTTAATACCAAGAAGATTTAATCCTTCAACTAAAGAACTATTTGCAATACTTTTATTTGAACTTAATGTATTAGCACTTAATAATTGCTTTAATCTCTCGATTTCATCATCCTTAGCTTTTTGAGCAGCTTGGTCAAGTTCTTCAGCAGACATTTTAGCTTTAAGGTCTTTTTCTTTTTCATCTAATTGTTTCCTTAAATCTTTTACATCATCGTTATACTTATTAATATCAACGTAAGAACCTTGTGATAAATCTGCGAATTTTTTTCCTTTCATAAAATTTGTAATGTCTTCAACAGTTAATCCTTCTTTATAACTGTCACCCATTAGTTTTTGTAATTCATCCATTTCATTTCCTCCTTATGTAGTGATTAAGCCTCTTCTCTGAGGGATACATACTCACCTTTCTTAAACCACCTGTGAGCAGGTAGAATTTTTTATATGTTATTCGCTTTTGAGAACAAATCCGAAGATTTATTCTCTTTAATTAGGCTTCCGAAGAACCTAAAGGCGATTATAACCATCATTCTTTATTATTTTGTTGATTATCTTTGTTGTTTTTATTCATTTTTTGTTCTTCTTCTTGTCGCTTTTTCTTAGCTTGTTCACCACGTTCAACCATTTCTCTTGTTTTATTTGTTAAACCAGATAATTCTAACGCATCGATTGTAGCTAACTCGCCTGTAGCAACTAATGTACTGAATGCTGTTGTCTTAGTAGATAAGTTATCAGTTGTATGTCTACCAATTACTGGTTCAATATCAATAACTTTTAAATCATCAGGTATTAAATCAAGCATTTGTAATATTTTTATACCAACTGATAATTGTTTTTTCTTAGCTTTCTTAAAGAATATTTCTTTAAGTCTTGCAACGATTTCTATATCAGTCCATCCATCTCTATTAAGAACAGCTGTACCAGTATCTCCACCACTTGAATTAGCACTTCTATCAGGAATACCTGTGATAACATTTCTAGCATCTTCTAAGTATTCTCTAATGTTTTGTACACTTATACTTTCAAGTTGTGGTGATATAAACTTAGCATCAACATTTCCACCACCTGGTGCTGTTAATGTTAAAATACGATTTTCTTTTACTTTTTTCAAATCAGAATCTTCATTTTCTGTTTCATCAAACTCTGCACCTAACACAACAAGTAATGATTTTATTGTTCCTTCAATATCGTTTAATGCATCACTTGTAACTTGATTTTGCGCATTCATAACTGATATTGCTTGTTCCCAATCACCTGTTAAAAATAATGAATTCTCTACCATTGTTATTGGGTCAATACCAATTGGGTTTGGTATATAACTTAATGTATCAGCTTTCATATTTAATATTGTAAATCTATATTTATCAGTATAAATTGTATATATTTTTGTTTTATTATTAACAGTTGTAACCATAAACGAACCTATTTGTGGATTACCAACTGATGAACTGAGGATTACCTCTGTATCTCTCGGGTCTAACGCATTATATATGAATGGTACATCAGGTGTATTATCTTTCGTTATCATGCTATTTGGTAATGTTATTTGATAAGCTACACCACATATTGAATCGTATATACCTGTACAAATATCAACATAATAAGCATTTTCATAACTGTAATAACTTGATAATTTGTTAACAGCTTCTTTTTTAGACATATCGTTTTGTACTAACTCTACACCACCAGCGAATGTATAACCAACAACTTGTCTTGTTATTGGAAAAGCATAATTAACAACTGTTTTATTATTAATATTACTAGTTTCAGCAGGTTTTCTATACAATATGTCTTGTTCACCTAGAAAATAATTTATTAAGTATTCACAATCTTGTCTATTACTTGCATGTATTGGTAATGCTTTTTGCATTACCTCTACAACATTTTCTGGTGTGATTTCATCATAATCTAAAATTATTCTTTGTCTACCATTATGTTTTAACTGTTTTAATAATGGTAAATTAGTTGAATTACTATCCAAATTCACACCTCCTAAAATTAAAAAAGCCAAGACAATTTATTTTTTGTCTTGGCTCAATGGCTCTTTTATCAATATTTCTTTTTTACAATTTTTACACCAAACGTATATGTTCTTATAAACGCTAGTTTCGTCAATCTTAAATAACTTTTTTCCACAATGTGGACAAATGACGAATGTATATCTCATATTCCACCCCATTATATCATTTTATTATTAATTTGTCAAATTAGAGTAAACCTAACTTAGCATTATCAACACTTCTTGCTTTAGCAACTCTACCACCAAGCACGTTTGTAATAAGTCCGGCTAAACTATCAGGGAAGTCATCGTGTTGCTTGTTTTGTGCTGATGGGTTTTGGTTCCAACTAAACAATTGTCGCATAGCTTCTTGATAATCTTTATCACCTTTTATCATTTCTGGATTCTTAAAATATATCCTATATGTATTATTTTCAGTCGCTATACCTTTAATTTCATTTTGACAAGCTAGTATTCTATCTAATTTACTTTTATTCGTAGGTGCGTTATGCGTTGTAATATTACACCTATAATTAACAGCTTTTAAATCTTGTGAAACAAGAGTTGCAAAATAATCCCCACCATTGTTTTTTTCTATTCCACCTCTACTTGCTTTACAACTGACAATCATATCTCTAACCTTCGGTCTAATATAATCATCTCCACCAAATTTGTTTTTAAATAATATTTTTTCAATATAAACTTCAAAACCATAAACAAATCCAATAGGCATTGAGAAATAATCTTCACCACCATGTGATACATCAGCATAAAACACAATTCTATCTGGTGTGCCACCTGGTAATTCATTGTAGAAACTAACATTATCTTTATTAAACAACAATCCATCTCTTTCAATAGGCTTCATTAAATATTTTGCACTAAATATTACAGGGTCTTCCGCAATTTCCATGTCATGATAATATTTCGCATTAAATCCTTTACCATAATCATACATAAAATTACTTTCACCGTTTTCATCATAACATGGAACAGATATTATTCTAACCCTAGACATATCATCCTCTTTTGCGTTCGCAACAACTCTACTTGTAACATCATGTAGTGACCATGGTGTATTTATATGTATTTCAGGACAAGGTCTATAAACACCATCTTTACATAACCTTTGAATTTTACGGTCTTTTATTGTACCTGTATAATTATAATACAATTTTTCAAGTCTATCCGGATTATTAGCTTGTTCAACATCTTTAACTAAGTCATCACAATATAATAATCTTTCGGCTTGAACCTTACCAGTACCACCAGCTTCTATCGAAACATAGTTATATGTATGAAAACGTTTAGATGTATTTAAGTCTAAATATAAGTACTCGGCACTTTTATTAACTATTTTATTATTCGGAAATATTTCATGATACCTATATTCCTCACCATCAATTATATTCATAATTTCATTATAAAACGATTGAATAAGTCCTACACTATGTCCAGCCCCTAAAATACTTTCTTCTGGACACATTCCACCTAATAATACTTGCAAAAACAATCCTACTGTCGTCTTACCAATTCTTGGTGGCAAATTTAATACCAACAAGTCTAATTTATCATCTATCAAATCTTGAATACCTTGTATAACACCATGTTTTTTTAAAAGTCTTGACCTTGGTATATAAAATTGTTTATTTATAGGTCTGTTCCATTCAAGTGCTATACAAAAACTTTCAAAATCTCCACTTCTAGCCTTCGTATCATAACATGACAAAAGACATTTACCCAAATGTTCATCATCACTCTTTGTATGATTGCATTTTATTTTATTACTAACAATTAAATCTTTTACAATATCCGCATATTTACAAGCGTTTTCCATATCTTTTATTGCTTCATAATCACATTTCAACGAAAAAACACCATCTAAATAAGCCATTGTCGTTCTATTATTTACCTTTTTCAACAATTCAAGGGTTTTATCAATTCTAGCCTTAATTTCAGTATCAATATTCACTAGATAACCACCTCTTTTTATTCTTACCTAGCCACATTATATCATATCTTATTATATTTGACAAATAAAAAACTCGGTAATTTTTACCGAGTAGAAAGGGGTCGTGTGAATGATAAGGCATTAGTATCAATCACATATAAATAATATCACATATTACAATTATTGTCAAATTGACTATTTTAAAAATGTAAAGGTGGGGTGTGTTTGTAGGACTCCAACCTACATTTCAGAAAATACTACAACTCTGCGTTTTAGCAATTAAACTAAACACCCCATGTAATGGCTACCGAGAATAGAATCGAACTATTATTTACAGGTTCAAAGCCTGTTTTCCTACCTTTAGAAGACTCGGTAATGGTTGTAGAGATGGGAGTCGAACCCATTATTAATAGGGTATGAGCCTATTGTGATATATCCGTTTCACTCCACTACAATTTATGGTTGGGAGTGCCAGATTTGAACTGACACCACTATCGTCCAAGGATAGTATGCTACCAAATTACATCCAACTCCCAATATTGTATCTAATTATAGATACTGTACTAATGATATAATCGGGACTTCACCGAATTGGCAGGATAATTTCTTACCCTTCCCCAGACTTGCACTGGTATTTGTAATATCATCAGTACACTACCTATAAAGTAGTGCTTTGGGTATCTTGGCAGAGATATTACTCCCAAATAAAATATGTCCCCGACATATATAAAGCAAGAAACACTTTACGTATGTAGTGCTTATTATAAGCACCATTAGAATAGATATAAATAGAGAACGACGAGGGTCTTCCATCTCTCTTCCTCCCTCCGCTTTGCGTAGTCTAATTTTGTCTATTAAAGCAAAATCATTGGCTTTATATCTACTCTAATGCTACCTATAAAAGATAGCAGCTGATTGTACTCCTCACCAAGTACAATGGTTGGTTCTTTTGGCATATCAGCAACGCCCACATTCAAGAACACCAGAAGTAGCATTTTTCAAGATAAATGTTAATCTACTATTTTAGCATAGTTGCTACTATACATATTGCTAGGTCATGACTCCCAACGCATTATAGATTTAGTGCCTATTATAAGCACCACATTGAATAAATATAAAAGGATTCGAACCTTTGTCTTTGAGCCTATTGCAATTTCATCACCGTTCTAATAAGTTGTACTTCCTTATTTCAAACAAACGATTACGTTCTCCCCAATGTATATCGCCTTCATACTGTATATCTACTCAATGTGCTACTCATAACGAGTAACAATGCTATAAAAACAACAATAGCATAACACAAAATAAACGATAAGTTGATAAAACATAACACTCTATCAACAAATATAATATATCATATTGTTATATATTTGTCAAACATTATTTTACTAATTTCCAATTATCTTTTAAAATCATATCGATTGTTTCATTTCCCTTATACGTTTCTATCCCAGACACAACACTTTTACTATCAATCGTTATAACTTCTATCTCATTTTCACTATATTGCTTAAATTGATATGTTATATTTGCACTTGTATAAGTTAATGCATTGTCTTTTAACTCAAACTCAATATTATAAGTTTCTAATATATAATCTCTAATCTCTTCTAACATATTTTTCTCCTATTTAATCCTTATCGTACGACTTACTTTTTCTTTATAATCAATAAATCCTTTTTCTTTTAAATTTTTTAAATGAAAATGTACTGTCGATACACTCTTATCTAAATCGTAAGCTATATCTCGTACACTAGGACTATAATTATTCTCTTTAATAAATTCTGATATTGATATTAAAACCAAACTTTCAGATTCACTTATACTATTCATTTTTATTACCTTGTTTAACTGAATTTTCAATCAAACTTTCTTTAACTAATGTGTTTATTTCTTTTTCTTGATTACTAATCAATCCATCTACAACACTAGTCATTGTTTTTCTATCAACCGTCATACGTCTTTTTGTAAAAATATTACTAAACGTACTAAAATGTTCTTTTTTCATTTTAATAGAAACTGTATCAAAGATACCTATTGTTAAAAATTCTTTTATATCTTTAAGCTCATACAATCTATCAAGTTTATCTTTCAATTTTTTATTATCCATAACTACGCTCCCTTTCTAACATATTTTCTCTATATGTTGAATTAATCATATCATATTGTATTATATTAGTCAATACTAAAATTAAAAAAGTTGAAAATTTTATTTTCCAACTCTTTTACCACGTTTTATTATATAATTATTTATCATATCAATACCTATCCATATCATCTCAACTGGTAATATTATAAAATCCATAGGTATCGTAATCAAACTAAGAAATACTGTTATTAAAATATCATACGTATCCGCACTATCTAAACAACCATAATCAATACTTCTCCACAAATGATATGTTATCATACTTAATCACTCCATTTATTTTACCATTACTTTTTTCTTATCAAATTGCTCTAAATCTTGATTTATATGATATACATTTCCTTTATTATCTAAATAAACCTCAACCCACCAGCAACTTTTATCATTACTAAATCCCATTGACCTTTCAAATGGCGTTTGGTCTTGCAAACAACTTGTTTGAAAACAATGTGTCTTATCTTGCTTATAATAAAATGCTTGGTGTATATGTCCTGTTTGTAATATATCAGGTCGTTCCGTAAGCGGTATAGTATCTAAATATTTCTGCAATTTATAACTCTTTGCATAACTATTTCCACCTTTTCCATGATAAAGTCTTATTCTTAACTTTCCTATTTTCATGTCTTCACAATCACTACCTAGATATATTAAATTTTCTCTTTTATCACATATATCTTTTACTATATCACTACCACAATTTTTTATCCACCATAAATCATGATTCCCGCTTATCATATATGTTGGTATATTACTTTTTGGGTATTTATCTATTACATAATCTCTTTGTCCTGTATAACTCGCTTCTTTTAACGAATATATTTGTTCAGGTCTATTACTACGACCCTCAGTTAAATCTCCACTATGCAACACATAATTTACACCCTTATCCTCAGCTTTTGTATACAAGTATCTTAATATATCAACTCTATCATATTTACTCGCCAAGTGTGTATCACTTATTAAAAGTAGTTTTATCTTATCCAAATTATTCGGTATCTCATACATTCCATTCTCTTTCTCAGGTTTGATTTTTATTATCTTACCATCAATACAATCGAACATATATCCTTTTCTTTTCAAAATCTCTAGCAACCCATATACCTCGTATTCTTGTATACCTAAGTCTTTAGCTGTTTTCTCTATACTCGGATTTCTCTTTTTTATTAGATAATCCTTGAACTTTTCTAACAGTTCTTCCATTACTTACCCTCCTTATTCTCGATTATTTTACGTACTTAATATATCACGACTTGGGGTTGTTGTCAAAGAAGGTCTTTTTTATAAAAAATTTGCTAGACCACTAGCATCACCACCCGGGGGGTGTGTGCTAGTATAGGGGATCCCTCCTAGATCAGCAGCGATCGGATCTACCGCATGATCTGGATCAACCAGATCAACCAGATCAACCAGATCAACCAGATCCGCGCCATGTGTCAAACTATTAAAAAAAAAATAATAAAAAACTATTGACTAATATAATATAATATGTTATAATTAAGTTACAAAAATGAAAGAAACATTTTTGGAAAAAATAAAATTGGTTATCATTCCAAACAAAAATGAACCGCTGCCAAGCGGAAGGAGGAAAATATGGAAAAATTAAAACTAAAATATGAAAGAAAAGAAGAAGGAATAAAAAAAGAAATATTTACAACCGAAAATGTTGATTCGGTTATAAGCTGGACGTTAACAGCTTTATATGATGGCGCTATTAAACGCGCGAAAGTAAAAACGAATCAATACTATATAGACAATAAAGAGTATTGCGAAATAATTGCAACGTATACAAGATACAATCCAGATGGCGAAGAAGTAAAAGATATCTATACTATTAAAAACTGGTCAAATGATTGGGGTAATTATATCAACGTTTACGACACTTTAAAGAATAACAACATCGAAATAAAAAAGGAGGTAAAATAACATGATAAAATTTAATGATTGGGAACTAGATCAACTTTATGAAGAAATAAAAGATCTAAGAAAAAAAGTAAAAGAAAAAGCGATGAATACTTATAATCACATGAAGGAACTAAACAAAAATGATCAATTGTACGGATGGATGTTTGATACTGATGCAATTTTAGAAGATACACCAGAAGATCTAGATCTATACCAAAAACCATACATCCGCGATATTTTAATAATATATAAAAACGAACTAGAAAATATTTTAATAAAGGAGGATCTATAATATGAAATATAATAAAATAACATATAAAAACAAACAACTAACAAGAATTAACGCCAGAAAAGCAGCGAATATTCTAGATCATCCATCTAAATATAATGGAGTAACACTTTACTTTCTACCAGTAAACGCGAATCAAGATTCGCCATGGATTGGCGGATTCCAAGAATTAACAATGGATCCAAATTGTATGGATGCAGTAGACAACCGCCGCTGGATCAATGAATACATATACTACAATTGCGGTACAGAGCTTGGATCATACTTAAAATATTATATAAATGAGGTGCAACTATGAAAAGACTTACAGGACTAGAAAAAATAATATTCATAATACTAGCGATCCCGCTTTTCTTTATATGGTTAACAATAAAATTGGCGCTAGATAGTAAATAAGAAAAGAATCTAATTAGATTCTTTTTTTTTTGGTATTATTCTAAAATATAACACGTTTTTATTGACTATTTTAAAGCGATTCAAGCTGTTTTTATACGTTCCAGATATAAAGGCACCAGATCAGCTATAAAACGCGCTAGGAAACGCAATTCCTAGCATCTAACGTTGTGATTTATTTTCAAATGTTATCCTGTAGCTTGTTTTTAGCTTGTTTTAGCGTTCTTTTACAGCTTTCTAGTATATTTATATTATAAACTATAAAAGTGTCTTAAACGGGCTAAAAATGGGCTTTTTTAGTGTGTCTTTATTTTTGGTTATTTTATCGAATGAATGTTTGTTTTCGTTTCTTTACCCTTTTCTATTTTTGTTTCTGTCAAAAATAGTCGCTCGGCTCCGCGAAAAATAGTCGTAATAGTCGCCAGGCTATTTCTCTGTATAAGTCGCTTCTTGTACTGATTCTTCTGATAGTTGCTTTTGTAGTGCTGTCATTGTTTCTTGACTATTAATAGTCGTATCATTAGTCGCTGGGGCTATATTGATATTCTTATCATCTCGCATTCCAAAATAGTTCTTTGATAGGAACATGTAAAGTACTGGATTTACTGCTCCAGATATAGTACTATTCTCTAAAGTTCCATGGAACATATTGAGTACACTTTTAAAAATGTCGGAATAGGGAGAGTTGGAATCATTAGCATGTGCATAGATAGTATCTCTATTACAACCCAACCAAACACTCAAATTAACAACAGTTGGAATAGTATTAGTTCTATCACATAATTCAAAAAACTTAGTAATATCATTTTCCAATTCTTCTTTATTCTTAAAAGCATAAGGTCTACCAATTTTACTAAAAGCCTTAGTTCTTAATGCTTGATTAAATTCTTTAACATTAGGATTAGCCATATATTCTCTTGATTTACTATTATTTTGTCCATTCCCTCTTTTATTAGATAATCTATTTTCAAACTCTTTTTCTCTATCAGAAGAAACCAAATCACTTCTAGCCATAGTTTTTCAACTCCTTTTCACATTTTTATTATATCATAATATAACAAAATAGTCAATTTTTAATTAAATTTTTGCCCAATTTTGCCCATTTTGCCCAATTTGGGCAAGAGTTTGCCCAAACTAAAACCCATATAAATAAAGGGCAAAAAGACCATTTTGGGTAAATGGGCAAAAATTTTGCAATATCTTTTATATGCGTAAATATAATAAAAATATATTTTATATTTTTTCTCACGTGAAGAGATTATAAAAAAAGTTACCCATTTGCCCAAAATACCATTTTTAGCCTTATAAATAAAGGATTTCGTTTTGGGCAAATTTTGGGTAAGTTGGGCAAAAACGCCCTATTTTGGGCAAAAATCGATACTATAATTATATATAATTTTAAATAATATAATACAATATGATATAATATTTTACCGAAAAATAGTCGTTTTACACTCTATAAAATTTTTTAATAAAATTGTGAAAAAATTGTTGACATGAAAAATTGGTTGGCATATAATGGAATTACATTAGCAAGAATAGGGTGGTGAAAAGATGTATAAATTTAAGACAGAAAAATATTTAGAGCTGCTTGATGGAAAAACGGTTGAGTGGTTGTCGAATAAGTTGGGGTACTCGAATGTATCATTATATAACTTATTTAATGGTCATAGAACATGCAAGTATGCCATGGCTCTGGCAATTGTTAAGGTGCTTGACAATAAATATAAAGTCGAGGAGTTTTTTGATTATATAGAAGGAGAATAAATATGGGTAAGCGAAAAGAAAAAATGGAGATAGAACAAAAAATAACAGCTGTACCTATAGAATCAATTCCTTTTATTAATGGTACAAATTCGTTTTATCTCGTACCTAAGTATGCTTATTATCTCACATACGATGGTAAAGAAGAAATGAGATATGATGTTGAGGTTTTGTGTGCAAATTTGGCGAAGTTTGTTAAGGAAAATCTTAATTTTAAGTTTATTAAGGATTCGAACCTTGGTTCAGTTTTGATATATGCGTATAAAGATGGTTATTATCAGTTGATTAATGATAATGAGTTTAAAGGTATGATTAAAGAATATATCCCTGAATATATTAGGAAATCAAAAGATATTGAAGAAGTTTTTAAATTATTGTTAATGGAAAATGAGTGTTATGATGATATTGGTATGTTGAATTCGGATTATCATTATATTAATTTTAAAAATGGTCTTTTAAATCTTGATACAATGGAAATGGAACCTCATACACCTGATAAAATGTTTACAATTCAAATTCCAGTTGATTATAAACCTTTAGATGAATGTGAACGTGGTTTGGTGTTTGAAAAATATATGGATGAGCTTGTTAGT
>JAEIGA010000499.1_pt1 | contig 58287 bp, 74 predicted proteins | sample 9270691 | NCBI WGS metagenome assembly JAEIGA01 (sample SAMN17057246, study PRJNA624740) | gut metagenome | biome: biome; isolation source: fecal sample | host: Bos grunniens | place: China: Xizang | collected 2019 | reverse complement strand
TTATATCAATGCAGACATAAATGGCTCTCTTAATATTCTTAGAAAATATCTAAACGTAGCTTCTAACTTCATAATAGGAGAAAGAAGTAGAGGGTTCGTAGTTAACCCATATATTATTACATTTAAGTGATAATATTAAAACAATAATATATTTTTAATAAAAATTAATATTGTTGTATACTATAGATTCAGAGTTTAACGGAAATATATCAGATTGGGATGTATCAAATGTTAGAGATATGGAAAGAATGTTTGAATATTCTAAATTTAATGGAGATTTATCTAAATGGAATATTTCTAAAGTTAAAGATATGAATCGTATGTTCGAACATAGTTATTTTAATAATGATAGTATTTGTAATTGGGATGTTTCTAATGTTGGTAATATAATAAGTATGTTTCGTTGTTCACCTTTTAATCATGATATATCTAATTGGAAAATAAATCCTAAATGTTTAATATCTGACATATTTATGGGATGCGCTATAAATAGAGAATACAAACCTAAATGTTTACAATAGTAAAATGCTCCCACGTGTATTTAGACTCACACCAGGGCATTTTGCTTAATTTACTATAGTATACATGTCAGATAAAAGAAAATCAATCCTGGTTAGCTTAAACACTATCCTCGTTCATTCTAGACACATTTATTATATATAATTTAAAATACAATAAAATATGAAGAATATAAATCAATATATAGTTGAGAAACTTAAAATATCTAAAAACCAAAAACCTGAATATACTTTATTTCCTAAGACTAGAGACGAATTAGAAGAAATGATTAATAAAGAAATAGAAGAAAATGGAAATAATTGTTCACTTAATCATATTGATGTTTCTCAAATAGATAACTTGTCAGGGTTATTTACGTTTTTCAAAGATTTCAATGGAGATATATCAGAATGGGATGTTTCAAACGCTAATAAAATGCACTATATGTTTTATGAAACAAAATTTAATGGAGATATATATTCTTGGGATGTATCAAATGTAACAGATATGACTATGATGTTTTCTGGATCATCATTTAATAATGATATATCAGTATGGGATGTTTCAAATGTAAGAACTATGGCAGGTATGTTTGCGTATTCTGATTTTAACCAAGATATATCTAATTGGGAACCTAGTAGTTTAGTAAATATGTCACAAATGTTTTGTAATAACAAAAAATTTAATCAGGATATAAGTAAATGGGATGTATCAAAGGTTGAATATATAAATCAATTATTTTATAGAGCTGAAGCCTTTAATCAAGATATATCGAATTGGAAAATAACTACAAAAGCTCTTAAAAACGTACATGATTTAAATAAAATATTTTTTGAATGTCCAATAAAAGAAGAATATAAACCAAAAATAATACAAACTCTAAATAAATATAAAGTATGAAAAATTTAAATATATACATATTAGAAAAACTTAAGATTAATAAAAGTAAACTTAAAAATGGACCTGAACATACATTATTTCCAAAAACAAGAGATGAATTAATAGAAATGATTAAAAATGAAATACAACAAAATGGGTATGAATGTGATTTAAATCATATTGATGTTAGTAAACTAACTCGTTTACATAATCTATTTTGGTATAGTGAAACTATAGATTTTAACGGTGATATTTCTCAATGGGACGTTTCTAATGTTAAAGATATGACAAATATGTTTGCTGATTCTAATTTTAATGGTGATATATCAGAATGGAACGTTAGTAATGTTGAGAATATGACTTGCATGTTTGACGGTGCTATATTCGATGGTGATTTATCTGAATGGGATGTAAGTAGTGTTAAAAGTATGGATCATATGTTTAGTAGTAGTATGTATTCTGGAAAAAATGGTAGTATAGCAAAATGGGACGTAAGTAATGTTGAAAATATGGATAGAATGTTTAGAAATTCTTATTTTAATCAAGATATATCTAATTGGAAAATAAATCCTGTTTGTGATACAAATGAAATGTTTACTAGATGTCGTATAAAAGATAAATATAAACCTAAAGCATTACAAATATAGAAATTCCCTATGCTAGCATAGGGAATTTTACTTAAATATCAAATTAAATATCAAACAATGTTAATTGAATAGAACCACTTGAATTTGCTAGAGGAATCTTCATAACTTCTAAAAATCTATTAATAGGTGTTATAATTGTTTTTTCCCATTGTAAATCTAATGCTATTTTTGGTGCCCATGTTGGACATTCTCCTGCAGGAAATCCAAAATAACAATCAGTGTCTTTTCTACCACCTAAATGAATATTATAGTATTTAATTTTACCACTTATCATTCTTTTATTATTTTCACCATTTTTATAAGCTAAATGATTATACCTTGCTATTGCTTTAACTGATACTGGTGCTTTTAATGCGAATTGTAAAGTATCTTTATCATCAATAACATATTTATTATAATCACCTATACCAATAGATTGAGATATATCATCAATAGGCGCTGCATAAAATTGTTTCTTATAATTTTTTAGTTTTTCATTAAAATACATAATATATGTATCTTTATCCATTGATGAACTTTCAAATAATAATGATTTAGTTAAATCTGTTAAAATTTCTCTACATAGTTTTGGTGTAGTTGATTTAATAATTTCAATACCTGTACCTGAAATTTTTGGATTATCATAAAATACACCTTTTGAAAATGCTAGAGCTTTTAAATATTTTTTCTTCTTTAAATAAATACATGCTCTTGATATAGTTTCAAGTTCGAAGTTATGAACACTTTTACCATGACGAGGTTCATAGATTTCATTACACCATTGGTTATTTTGAATATCATGATACTCTTTATTATATTTTAAAATCCATTCAATTTTCTTTTGTGGTGTATCATATAATTTTTTAAATTCTTCAGTAAAACATTCAAAAAATGTTCCATATGTAATATAAACCGAATCAGTGTCCGAGTAGCAGCTCACAACTTGATTTCTATACCAATCATGTTTAGATTCATCAAGTGCAAAATTAAATTTCCTCCATAAATCTTTTCTTTCCCAAATGCCTTCATGAAACCAATCTTCTGTTTTTTGCCACATTGTTTTAGTTAAGTTTCGACATTCACCAGTAATATCTGCAGCTAAGTCAACATCAAAGAAATAAAAATATGGTGAAGCAGCTGCACCATAAGCTGCATTACCTAAAGTCTTTTGAGCATTTTCAAGTAAAGCGTATTCTTGTCTTTTATTAGAAATTTCTTCTTTAAATATTTCTAGTTCTTCTAAAGACATATTATCAATATCTACATTAGGATATTCATTTTTTAAAAATTGTTGTACTTCTTCAGATAATTGTAATTTCATATATTGTACGTAATTTAATTTATTAATTTAACTTAAGATATTAATAAAATAGAAACTTTTTAAAAAATTTAAAGTTAAAATTATATATGCTCCCACGTTCATTTAGGTTCACACCAGAGCATTTTGTTTATTTTACTATAGTATACATGTTAGATAAAAGAAAATGCCGTGGTGTGAGCCTAAACACTATCCACGGTCATTTTATGATTAGTTATGATTAGTTTGAATTTGTTTTAATAATTCTTCATCATTTTTTGTCATTTTAGGAATTACTTGATTAATACAAGCAACAAAATTACCACCAAATATACCTTTATTTTTTATTTCTATTGTATCTTCTTTAATAAAGTTTTTAGGAATATTAATATCTATTTCTTCGTTAGATGGCAGAGTTTCTTTTATAGTTGTACCTAATAAACAATCATAATAAGGAATATCAAATAATTTATAAACATCAATTCCTTTACCTTGTTTATTTGCTCTTAATACATATTTATTACTATCATATATAATAGATATTTCTAATATTAATTGTCCTGGTATAGAATTTATATATTTTCCATCATGACCACCCGTTTGGTCGATACATACTTGGAATGTTCTAACTATTGAACCATCCATAGAAAATAATTCTCTATTATAATATAGTTGTTGAACAATATTGTAGATGTCGAGTGATTTAGAACGTTGTTCAATATTAAATCCATTATTACAATGTTTACATTTAGATGTTATAATTTTACCTGTTCCTTGACAATGAGGACAATGTACTACGTTTGTCATTGTCATATTTCCATGTTGACGTGTTTGATTAATAAATCCACTACCATGACAATTAGAACAAACTTTATATTCTCCACCAACTCCATCACAATGATTACACCTTTTCTTAATATTATATGTTACTGTTACATATTTTGACTTATTATATAAATCAGATAATGTTATTCTTTCAGTAATTACACAAGGTTGTCCAATAGGTCTTTGTTGTTGTCTATTTCTATGTCCAAAGAAATTACCAAATATATCCCCAAAACCACCCATCATATCTTCCATATTTGGCATAGGATTATCGTATTGCTTACGTTTTTGTGGATCACTTAATGTATCATAAGCTTCATTAATTTCCTTAAATTTATCTTCACAACGTTTTTGTTCTTCTGGAGAATCGTTAACATGTTTATCAGGATGGTATTTAATAGAAAGTTTTTTAAATGCTTTCTTTATTTCTTGTTCTGATGCATCTTTTGATACACCTAATATATCATAATAATTTGCCATATTTTATATATAATAAATTAAAATTAAAGTGACTATATTTATATATTATATAGTCACTTTGTATATAAATTTAAACTTTTATCATTTTACGTTAGTAAACATTGATGGGTCAAATCCTTCTGCACTAGTAAATGGATTTTGATTTGGATCCATTTTTGCTTCTTGTTGAGGATATAATTTTGTAATAATAGGTTGCCATTCTTTATTAAAACGTTCCATTACTTCTTTAATATCATCAACGTTTCGAGTACTGATTTTTTGTTTTGCTTCTTCGACAATTTTTGATATTGATGTTCGTTCATCATCTGTTAATTTTTCTTTAATAGTATCGTCAGATAATGATTTTTCAGTAGCTAAAACAATAGCTTCAGAAGAGTTAATAAATTCAATGTCTTTTTTACGTTTCTCATCTTCTTCTTTATATTGCTCAGCTTCTTTTTTCATTCGTTCAATATCTTCAGAAGTTAGACCACCATTATTTGAAATTGTAATTTGTTGTTCTTTATTAGTAGCTTTATCAATAGCTTTAACTGTAACAATACCATTAACGTCAATATTAAATGATACTTCAATTTGAGGTACTCCACGTGGTGCTGGCATAATACCATCTAATCTAAATGTACCAATCATTTTATTATCTTGAGTCATTGGTCTATTACCTTGAACAACTACAATATCTACTCCAGGTTGATTATCTGCTGCGGTTGTAAAGATTTGAGATTTAGTTACAGGGATAGTTGTGTTTGCTTCAACTAATTTTGCCATTACACCGCCCATTGTATCAATACCTAAATCTAGAGGTGTAACATCTAATAGAACAACGTCATTAATTTCACCAGCTAATACTCCACATTGAATTGCTGCACCTAAAGATACTGCTTCGTCTGGGTTAACTGATTTAATAAGTTGAACTCCAAATTCTTGTTCTAATCTTTGTTGTACATAAGGAATACGCGTACTACCACCAACAAGAAGAATACCACTTAAATCTTTAGATTGAATTTTTGCCTTAGATAAAGCATCTTTACCTTTACTAATTACTTTTGTAATTTCAGCTTCAATCAATTGTTCAAATTTTGATTTTGTTAATGCTTTAGTATAATGTACTGGAACATTATCAATTGCTGTTAAATAAGGTAAGTTAATTTCTGTTGTAGGAGATGTTGATAATTCTACTTTTGCTTTTTCAGCAGCTTCTTTAACACGTGCTAAAGCCATTGGGTCTTTAGATAAATCAAATCCAGAATTATCTTTAGCAAATTCGTCAACAATATATTGTGTAATGATTTTATCAATATCTGAACCACCACAATAAACGTCACCACTAGATGCTAAAATTTCAATAACGTTTTCACCTTCAGCTTCCATAACATCTGCTACTGAAAAGTCAAGTGTTGCACCACCATAGTCAACTACCATATAAATACCTTCTTTCTTATTAAGGTTGGCAGCAAGTAACGCTGCTGTAGGTTCAGCAATAATACGACGTACATTTAAACCAGCAATTTCACCGGCACGTTTAGTTGCTTGACGCTGTGCATCATTAAAATAAGCAGGAACAGTAATAATAGCTTCTGAAACTTCTTCACCTAAATATGCTTCTGCTGTTGTTTTCATTTTACCAACAATCATTGCAGAAATTTCTTCTGGAGAAAATAATTTACCATCAAGTTTAATTTTTGGATAACCATTTTCATTAACAACGTCATACTGAACATGTTTAATATCTTCTTGTACTTCGTCATATGTATTACCCATAAATCGTTTAATAAGTGTAATTGTTTCTTTTGGTTTCATTAATTGAGAACGCTTAGCAGCAGAACCAACTTTACGCTCACCATCAATAATTGAAACAACAGAAGGAGTAGTTCTTGAACCTTCTTCATTAACAATAATAACAGGAGCATTACCTTCCATTACACTAACTTCACTTAAAGTACTTCCTAAGTCAATCGCAATAATTTTACTCATATTTAAATTTTATGTAATTTTTTTTTATATATAATATAGAAAATTAAAATTTAGATTTAACAAAATTACCAACAAATTTTGGGTCAAATCTGTTAGGATAATTTTCTTTCATATAATTCATTACTTTACCCATGTCTTTGATAGACACTGCTCCAACTTTTTGAATTGCTAAAGTTACAATATCAATAGTTTCTTCTTCAGTTAGCATTTTTGGTAAGTATTCATTAATGTAATTCAATTGAGATAGTTCTTCTTCAACTAAATCTTTTCTACCTGCATCAGCATACATCTGTGCTGAATCTTTATGTTGTTTTGAAAGTTTTTGAATTATATTTGTAATATCTGCATCTGTACAATTACCTTTATAATCAGGTGCAGTTTTAAATTTCATGATTGCTGTTTTAATTTCTCTAACTGCTACAATTTTTGATGTATTCTTTTCTTTCATTGCAGCTACCAAATCTTTTTGAATTCTTGTTTCCATATTTATTTATTGTTAATTGAGTTTAACGCTGTTTTATATTCTTCTTCGGTAAAAAATACTGATTCTGGTTTGCCTTTTATCTCGATGCCATATAATACACCTTGGTGCTTACGCCATATAAATTTTTCCCATTCTTCTTTCTCACAATCACAACCTAATAACCAGTATAGATTTTCCAAGACATGTTTTCGAATAATACTGTGGAGTTCTCCTTCAATTCGTTTTGAATGGCAAATCCAACCCATCCAAGGTTCAACAATATGAATTGTTTTATTTTTAGAATCTTTAAAAACTAATTTACGGTTTTTATAAGTTTTGTTTCTTCTAATACAAGTAATGTCCATATTAAATATTGTTTTAAAATTACAATAATAATATAGACATTTATTTAAAAATTTAAAAATTATTTTATTCTTTAACTTTAAACTTTTCAGGATTAGCTAAAATAAATTTTAATGTATCTAAAATAGCTTCTTTTTTACAATCATTTCTATTTATATATGAAAATCTAGATTCAGCCGTTTTTATATCTGAACCATTACTATCATATTTATATAACCATACATAAGCAATTTTATTTAATGATGCAAATGATGCAAACGGAACAGTAGTTATATATACATTAAAATGATCTGCTATCCAATCAATAGCTTGGTCTAATGTAGGTGCATTATATATTTTGATATTTGGATAAACATAATCTTTAGTATTATCATTTATTTTCATTTTATTTAGCAAAATTATATTCATTATCATTTCATTTTGCATCATATCCTTATAATTAGCACCTCTAAAAGGATAAGTATATTCTACTAAATCTTCTTTATAATTATTAACACCAGCATTTGGACTTTGAAAATAATATCCAAAGCATTTTTCACAAAATCCTAATTTAAATAGGAGTTCAGCTATTTCAAAGTTTACAAATTCCATAGTCTCTTAAATAAATATTATCGTTATTATAATAAACAAGTGTCGGATTATGTGTATGAACACCTACATTATAAAATTCAAAACTAAATTTCATTCTATCAAAAGGTTTACATATAAGATGATAACCATTTACTGTTGGAACTTTTACAACAATTTTATTAGTATCTGACTCAGGAGCTAAGCCATTTATAATTTTTTCAACTCTTTTAACATAATCCTCATCTTTAGTATCAATATCTACTAAAAATAATTTACCAACACAAGATGTACTTAAACCACATGCTGTATGTAATACACCATGAAGACCATTATAACTTTCATTACATACTCTATCTAAAAAATCTTTAGCACATTGTTTTACAACTTTTTCTTTAATACAAGGTGATAATGTCATATAAATTCTAGAATTTGTAATTTTAGCAATAGAAATCATTTCATTTTTTAAAGATTCAGTTAAAGGCTTATCAACAAAATATGCTTTAACAAGTCTTTCACCTCGTTCCATATCTTCATTACCTTTATCTTTTCTACGTTTAATTAATTGAATAAAATAAAATGTACTTCTATCTTCATTAAAGTGCATTAAAGGTTCTATAATTGAAAAGTTATTAATTTCCATATGTTATTCATTTATGATTTCTAAACATCTTGATAATTTATCTTTTAAAATATTGTAGTTTTCAGGAGTTTGTTTAACTACATCTTCTTTGATTGTATTGTATACATTTACCGTTAATTCTTTAACATCATTGTAAACAACTCCAGTGCCATTATATAAATCATTACTTATTACTTTTACTAATGAATCATTTTTTACATCTGTTACTACTTTAATAGTTCCATTTATAAGTGAATCAACCATGTCGGTATTTTTAGTTTCTTGAGCAAAACAAGAAATTGACAAAATTAGTAATGCTAATGTTATTATTTTTCGCATATGTCTTTAGTTAAAAGTGGATAATAATTGATAATAAACTCTACTGTTTCTTTATATGATAGTCTTTCATTTACATTTGAATAAAAACTATTTTTATTAATTTGATTTTGGATATTTTTTGCTATAGAATAACATATATCTTTACTAACAGTCATTTTATCCAAATCGATATCTAATGTAATATAGTTATCTTCTCTATTAATACATATTACATCTTGAATAATATATTTATAAGATTCACTATCTATATTAGCATAAATAGTTTTTTCTTTATTAAAATAATTATTTTCTTGGTTCGTTAATATGTATATAATATCTTGTAAATTGGTTTTAATTCCAAAAAATGTTTTAATATATAAACAAATATATTTTAATGTTGATATACCTGTTTTCTTTGTTGAAACAAAAAACCATATCATAGAATAAAAATGATTATCTTCGTCATATCTGTATGATAAATTATGTTCCATAATATCTGTACTCTCTATTATCGAAAGTACAAAATATATAATTGATGTAATTGATAATCCCATTATAAGTAATATATATCCAGCTATAACCCCGTCTGAACATTTTAATGTTAGAATATTAGTTTCAGGGTTAAATTTGTGCTTACATAGTTCTCCTTCAACATCAAGATCAAGTACATCATGTGTGGTCCAACCATCAATTTGAGTAAATCTGCCTGATACAATATATTTTGAATAATAGTAATCAGAATTACAACATTTGTATCTTTCAAAAGTTTTTGTTACTTTTTCAGTAGGTTCAAGTGTATAATGAGAATTCAAAATATTATCGTTATTATAAATTAAATACGATAATGATGATACACATGTTATAAATATAATAAGGTTGATACAACGTACAATATGGTCATTTCGTACTTTAATAAAAGTTGGATAAAATCTCTTTTTAATAAGAGTAATAAATCGACCAATTGAGAAACTAGGAATATTTAATCCAAATATTTGTTTATATAAGTGCTGCATTATTTATTTTCCTCCTCTTTTAAGTCTCTGTATGTTTTTTCAAAATCATAATTACCATCAATAAGTTTATAATAAATATCATCTTCAGTTAGTTTATATCCAAAAAATTCTTTAATATAAAACCATAAATAATATGATACTGGTATACAATGGTATTTAGGATTATAATCGGGTATATAAAATAAACTTGTCCATAATGAACTTATTTTTATAGAATTAATAAAATTCCAACTATAAAATGGATCTACGTTAGATAGTACAAAAATAAATATTAGTAAATCTCCTATAAATATTATTGAAAAATAAGTTGTCAACATAAGTAATGCACCAGATAAAAATGCTAAAATTACAGATGATTTTGATAATCCTTTTGATTCACCTACTAAACTAATTTCACCATTCTTTTCCTTTACAATAGTTCTAATATTATAAGTATCTTGAGCATTTATATTATCTAAAACAACAGTATTTACTTTTTCATTTTTATAATTATAAACGTCAAATTTACCTTTAACATTATAGGCTACATATTTATCATCTATATTTGTTCGTACTTCATCTTTTTCTTTATGTAATTCTAATAATTTTGTAGATAGAATTTCAATATTCTCTGGTTCTTGAGGTTTATAAGTATATGTATTGTTAGAAATATATAATACTATTATTGCTAATGCGAATATGCATAAAAATGGAGATATAAATCTAAAAAATCTATTAACATTACGATTAATTATTTTATTCATATGATAATAATTTTTAGATTGTATTTGTTTTAGAAGTTGTAAAGGTGTCATACAAATGATTTTTTAAAAATGGGTTGGTTAACCAACCCATTCTATTGTTGTATACTATTATTTTACCATTCCCTTAGCGGTGTCAATTATATATTCTAGAGCTTTCCATTCAGGGTTAATTAAATTAACTAACATATCAGAAAATTCAGTAGTACATAAAACTATAATAGCAGTCGTTAATAAACCAAACGGAAAAATACATCGCCAATCAATTCGTTCTTTATCTTTAAAATATTTATTTGTTTTAACAAGACCAAATATTAAAATTATAATACCAAATAAAAAGTAACATAATTCAGAAATACCTTCAACAATATATTTCTTTACAATTATTGTATATACATGCTCTGCTGCACAACCAATGCCTTTACCAATTGAAATTACAGCAGATTTAACTTCATCGTAAATAGTACCACTTAAACTACTAACATCTGTATATACAGTTGATACAGCTGATTTAGCATCATTATACACTGTAGATACCGCTTCTGCTGATGTACTACCAAGTGCACTAAGTGCTGTTGATTGTTCTTGACTAAATGCACACATTACTAGTGCAAACATTGAAATAAGTAATAAATAAAATTTTCTCATAAGTGTTAAATGTTAAATTGTTTAATTATTTAAGTTGTTTAAAATTATTTTAAATATGTTTTTAATATAGAAATAAATTGTAAAATTTAAAAATTAATTTCAATAATATATCCTTCAGGAATAATTACTTTCTTAAAATGATCAGTATCAACGTATTTATAAAAACCTCTTTTTACAAAATCTACTGGTGTTTCATTTTTACTTCTAAACAACCATGAATGTTTATATTCTTTAACAATATCATCTTTAAGAACTGTTTGTCCTAATTTAGATAATTCTGATACTAATGTTTTTTCAAAAACATATCCTTCTTTTAATACTTGACCTTCAATAGAATGTATTGATTTAAGATCATTATTTAATTTAAGTTTAACTTCATATAATGCTATAATACCATCTCCAACAATATTTGAATCATCAGGTAATTCATTATTTCTTAATTTAATAGATTCATTAATAGTATCTATTATACAAAAGTCGTATACATTACTTGTTATCATAACCAAAAAATTCTTTAATATATTTTTTTAAATCGAAACTACAAACAATATAATCAATATGTAATCCAAATGGAGTTAAATAATCTCCATGTTCATATCTACGAATTGTTTTCCAATCATAATCATTACATCCTCTATAAAATTCAATATTTCGTATTATACCAAGTATTAATCCAATAAATGATATTACACATAATACTGAAATTAATAGTTTTATCATTGTATAAAATACATTTTCATGATAACAAAATACTTGATTATCTTTAATAAAATTATATTTATTTTTTAAATGTCCTTCACAATTACCAGAACTACAATGACTACAATATAGTTCTTTATCAGTTTTTATATATTTCAACATTTTACTTTGTATCTTCAGTTTTTCACCATTAACAAAGTAAATAATTCTACCATTTTTGTCAACTTTACCTTCTAATCTATATACTTTACCATAAGAATTGTCAACTGTAAAGTTTTTAAAATGTTTTCCATCCTTTGTTACTTTATACTCAATAGAACCTGGTACTACTCTATAGTGTTCCTGTAAATAAGAATTAAAGCAGAAATAACTTATAACTGCTACTAAGCAAAGAGCCAGTACCCTCCAAAAAATGTTAATAATTAAATTTCCGTACTTTTTTGTCATAACTATATATTTTAATAACGTTTAGATTTTTCTGTGAAACTTGTAAATCTATTTCTTTTTCCTTCAATATCGTCAGTTGTTTCTCCGATATTTACTTTATAAGCAAAAACCTTAGGCATTCTACTTTTTACTTCTTCTCTAAATGTGTTTACCATTTTTTTTAATGTTTTAAATTAATAAATCTGTTTTATGCTTTTAATATAGTAATTTTTTAAAAAATTTAAAAATAAAATTGGGTATTCTAAATAAAATACCCAATCAATTTAAATAGAGAATATATAATGTATGGAACTTAATTATTCGCATTTTGACCATCCACAAGAATCACAGTGTAAACAACCATTTTCTCTAATAATATTTCCACCACAGTCTGGACATTTATCACCAGTATTTTCTTCTGGAATATATTTAGAAAGGATTCTACACATTGCTGAAGAGAATGATGCAATATTATCATTTACTTTCTTAGCAGTTTTAACAATATATTTAATATTAGTATTGTGACGTAATAACATTGAAGTATAAAGTGTTGCTGCTTTTTCTTCTACATTATTAGTAACTAATTGTAAGTTAGGAATTTCAATATAGTCTGATTTAAACATATAATGGTTTTTCTTAACTTTAACAATTTTACCTTGATGATTAGGAATCTTAGCAGCTACATTTGGACGATAAGCAAAGATTTCATAAGGTTTATCGTTAACAATACCAACAAGAACAATAAATGTTTCACCTTTTACTTTAATTTGATGATAATCAGCATCAATTTCTTTTGGACGTTTTACATAACCGCGTTTCTTGTCGATTGGTTCTTTATTTACTGTTTTTGTATCTTGAAGAATCGCAGTACGAGCACAACCTGAACGGAAAATTGTAATACCTTTTAATCCTTCTTTCCAAGCAGACATATAAATATTTTTTACATCTTCAACTGTTGTTTCTTTTGGTAAATTAACTGTTGAACTAATTGATGCGTCAATAAATTCTTGCCATGTTTTTTGAACTTTCACTCTATCTATTGGACTAATATCTTCTGATGATACGATAAAATGTTCAACTTCGTCAATTGATTTACCTGAAAGTCGCAGATATTCATAAATGATTTTTGGATAAACTATATATGATACATCTTTATCGTGTAGTGATTTAGTTGTACGCGTATAAGATTTAGCAAATATTGGTTCAGCTCCACCTGAAACATTAAACATTGTTGATAATGTACCTGTCGGTGCAATAGTTAATAATTGACTATTACGAAGTCCATATTGTTTTACTAGTTCCGCAACTTCACTATCTTTTGCAATGTGAATTTTAAAGAAATTCGATTCCATTACCTTTTCAGTATACGCATCATATTTACCGCGTTCTTTAGCAAGTAATGCACTTTGTTTAATAGAATTAATTACTAAATGCGAACCTACCATTCTGGTGAAATTATTTGCGCCTTCACTACCATAACGCATTTTTAATTTAATAAGCATATCAGCATATCCAAAAATACCAAGGCCAATTTGTCTGTATTTTGCTACACTTTCTTGTTGAACAAAAAGTGGGTGTAGTGGTAATCCTTCATCAAGAACATCATTTAATGCTGTAGTAGCAATAGCAACTGCTTTATCAAATTCTTCAAAATTGAATTTTCCATGTTCTACGAATGCTGATAAATTCAAACTACCAAGTAAACATGAACCTCCAGCAGGTAATGGTTCTTCGGCACAATTATGTACTAATAAATTATTCGCAAAAAAGTTATGATTATCTTCAACAGTTATATCATAAACATCTTCATTAGAAATTATGTTTATTCGTTTAATTTTAATTTTCTTAATGATTTCAATATGTTTTATTAGTACATCATTCTCAGTTAATTTACTTGCTTCAACGTAACCACGATTTTCAGTAAATACTTTATGATCTGGAGTTAACTTAACTGTTGAACCATCTTCTAATTCAAGTTCTATAAGATTTGCATTTTCTCGTGTTTTAAACGCATTTGTAATATCTTTTAATTCAACATTACCTGTAGATATATTATATGAATATGCTTTAAATTTTTCACCATCTTTATAACGTTTAAGAAGGTCTACCATTTTAATATCACCTTTATCAGTTTTAACTAATGTATCACCTGAAATACATGGATTGACTCCAGCATATTCAAAACTATCATCATTATCTAATAAATTATAATTACTAATTCTATCCCAATATAAAATACCAGGTTCAGCATAGTTCCAGTTATTTTCACATAATCTATCAAATAATTCTTTAGCGTTTATACGTTTAATATAAACATTTTCTTCAGAGTTTTTAGAATCGTGAATTTTATATAGTTTATTATATTCAAATTCTGATTCATCTGTTAAATCTACATATTTATTTAATGTAGGATAATCTAAATCACAAGGGAAACGTAAAAAATAATCTTCGTTATTTTCAACGGCTCGCATAAATTCATTAGATACTCTAACTGAAATATTTGCTGATGTTACTTTCTCAAGGTCAGTTTTTACATCTACAAATTCAGGTACATCAGGGTGATTAATATCTACACTAATCATAAGTGCTCCACGACGACCATTTTGCCCAATAACTTTAGTAACAGTATCAAATGAAGTCATAAAAGATACAGCACCTGAAGTAGATTTTGCTGCATTATTTACTGTACCATATTTAGGTCGTAAATTACTAATATCAATACCACAACCTCCTCCATACGAATATGTTCTAGCTAGTTGTGCACATGCTTGATAAATTGATTCGATATTATCTTGTACTCGTGGAATAACATAACAATTACTATATGTTATTTTCTTTTTATTTTGTAATCCACGATTAGATAAAATACGACCGCCGAATAAGAATTTTTTATCTAAAATTAATTTTTTGACATCTTCATTGTTATTTGAAATACGATTTAACCAATCGTCAAATGATTCGTCATCATAACGATATTTCTTTTCCCAAATATCATAACTTAATTGATTGTGTTCAAGCCAATCAAGTGCTTTAGTATCGACGTTTGTATTCGCTCCGTTTTTTTCCATACTTTATAAAATAATTCTTTTTTGTTTATATAAGATTAATATAGTAAATATACTTATTAATTTAACGAATATATTTACTGTTAAAAATAATTTTTTGAATTGTTAAAACGCTGTATTTTACTTTAAAAAATTGTTAAATTTACAATAATTGTTTACAAAGTATACCAGCTCTTTCTAATAGTTGTATACCTTCCTCATCTCGATACTTAATATCATAATATACTGCAATTATACCTGCTTGAATAATAAGTTTTGCACATTCTAAACATGGAGACATTGTACAAAATAATGTAGCGCCTTCAGTACTATTATTAGACCTTGCAACTTTTAGTATTGCATTTGCTTCAGCATGTAATACATAAGGTTTTGTTTTTACTTTATGATATGGACATAATTCGCAATTTTGAACTCCAAATAATGATGTACAATTTTCTTTTGTTGCATCACATGGTTCAATTGTTTCACATTCATTTTCAAAACCTGTAGGTGTACCATTATATCCATCTGAAATAATTTGACCATCTTTAACAATAATAGCACCAACTTTCTGACGTTTAGCATATGAATTTTTTGCCCATATTTTGGCAATCTCCATATACCTATACTTAAATTTTGGTTTTATATCGGTAGTAGTTACATTTTTTTTCTTTTTCATCTGTTTAGTTTTTTACAATATTTATCGTCTTTACCTGGATTATCTGGTTGTCCATTAGCAACCCATTCTTCATATGTGAAAGGTTCATAATACTCCCACCATATATCACCACTAAAATGACACATTAATAAATATTGTTGATAAGCTTCGTTTAATACGTTCATAATTTAGTATTTTAAATATTGTTCTGGTTTATTTTGGACCTCCCTGCTAAACTCTAATTATTTACTATATTAGTTAGTATTAAAATGCTCAGGCGAGGCCCGGAATATTGTTAGATTTAATATTTTAATATATTATATACATTACTATAACCTGTATCAATATTATTTAATTTACAAAAATTATCAAAATCTTTTAAACATTCAATTAGTGTATCGTCCATATCAAAATATTTATATTTACCCAATCTACCAGCTATTAATAATGATTTATATTGTTTTGCATAATCTAAATATTTATTTAATATTTCATTATTTTTTTCATTATTTACAGGATAATAAGGATCACAATCACCATTCCACTCTATTGAATATTCTTTACTAATATATGTTATATCAGAATTAATAGTTTCTTTTTTATGAATATTAAAAAATTTATGTTCAATAATTCGTGTATAAGGTTCGTTATGCGATGTATAATTTACAACAGCGTTTCCTTGATAATTTGACATATTAAGTTTTTCAACATCAAATTTAACACTTCTCCATTCAAGAGCTCCATATCGATAATCAAAATATTCGTCAATAGGACCTGTATATACTAAATAATCAAATTTATTTTCGTATTCCCAAACAACTTCATCATTATTATAATTAACATTTAATCTTACTTCTGTATCACCAATTAAATTTTCAATTAACTTATTATAACCATCTAAAGGTATACCTTGGTATTTATCATTAAAATAATTATTATCGTATGTATATCTTATAGGTAATCGTTTAATAATATCTTTATCTAATTGATTACATGATCTGCCCCATTGTTTTTCGGTATAATCTTTAATAAGTTTAGTATATATTGTATTTCCAACAAGTAATTTAGCTTGTTCTTCTAAGTTTGTTGGTTCAACAATACCACTTTCATGAATTTCCTTTTGAATAATTTGTTTTACTTTATTAGGGTCTGATTCACCAAACATTTTAGAAAAGGTATTCATATTAAATGGTAAGTTATAAATTTCACCTTTATAATTTGCTATAGGTGAATTTACGAAAGGAATCATTTCACCGCACATATTACTTACAAAATTCCAAAGTAACTTATCATCTGTATGAAATATATGTGCTCCATATGCATGAATAGGAATATTATCTTTAATAGGTGTATATAAATTTCCACCAATATGAGGACGTTTTTCTAATATTAAACATGTTTTACCACATTTTTTAGCTAAATAATTAAAAAACGCACCATATAAGCCACTTCCTATTATTAAAAAATCATAATGTTCTTGTTTATCCATAAATTAATTCCTCAATATCGTTAATAAAAAATTTGCTATCCATAAATCTTAAATGTTTACGTAAATATTGAATTATATCTTTACGCATATTAACATTTTCTTTTAATATATTAATTTTAGATTGTAATTCTTCTTTACTATCAACTTTTAAAAATGTTGCAAATTTTCCAGCATAATCATAAATTGTATTATTACCATATTCTGAAATAAAAAATGGTACAGTACCATAATAAACAGCTTCAATAATACGGGCTGTCATAAATCCCATTTCACAATATTCTTTTTTAGCTAATAAAATTGTTGCAACAGAAGTATTATAAGGTTCCATAATTTCAGAAGCATTTACTCGTTTTCTGAAAATTAAATGAGGCCATTCGTTTTGCGGATCACCATGTCCAGGTTCAAGCCAATTTCCATGAATAACAGTGCCTTCTGGTAAATATTTATCAATACACCAATCACGTTCATAACGATTTCCTATATAAATCAAATCAGAAGAAAAGTTATCTGATTGTATTGGAAATTCATTAATATAATTAAAATCAAAAGGAATTTGAACAGTTGCAGATTTAAAATTATCTAATTGTTCCATATATGGTTTCCATTTATGACCTAATTCAATAACATATTTGATATTATATTTTTTAATATCATCGATTGTTAATTTATAATCTAGGTCGAATATAACAAATGGAATATTGTTAATATTACAATGATTTATAATTTCAATCATTAATTCTTGATCTGGTTGATACAAATCAGGATTTTCATTTTTTGTTTTTAAATCATTTCTACCTGGAATTTCCCAACGCCATTCTATAATAAAATAATCTAATTTAATATTTTTATAATTTTCTTTATTTATTTTATTATATACATCATTTCGAGCGTCAGAACAAAATGCAGAAAATAATTCATTTTTTAATTTAAAATATCCGTATTTATCACGATCTGATGGGACAAAAACATTATAATTTTTATCCAATAAATCTTTTAAAATACTCCAAGAATAAAAAGCATTACCATCAGGAGTTGATACTTCTTTTAAGTTAATATTAAACTTTTTATCACCTAAAAAGCCCCAATAAAAATATCCTACATTCTTACTCATAATATTTCATTTATATTAATTTTTTGATGCAATAATTTTAAATTTTTCAACTAATTCATCTAATACTAAATAATCAGTTTCAAATTTATTTTTAATTTTACTTTTTTCATACAACATATTAAACATTGTATAAAATGGTTGTAAATCAGAACCATGTTCAGCTGAACTTAAATTAATATCAGTTGGATTAACTTTAATAAGGTATACTTCATCACCTAAATTAGCTAATGCGTCATCAATTTTAATAAAATTATTTGAACTTTCCATTAAATCATATTTACGTGTTAAAAGTCCATAAATAGTATTTGATAAATGGAAACGGTCAAAAATTGTTATTTGGTCTTTATAAATATGTGCTAAATTAATAAGTGCGAACATTGCACAAGTTTCTGAAGCATCTTGCATTTCTTTATAATCTCCATTTTTAATAGAGTGCTTATAAATTTTAGCATTTAATTCTGTTGCTAATTTATTTGCTAATGTAGTTTTACCAACACGGTCAATAGAATCAATAATTATAATCATATCTTTTAATGTTTAATTTATATTAAAATAGAAATATTTTGCGTAATTTTAAGATAAAAATTTAAAATGTCTTTCATAAACATGTAACGAACCAACATTACATATAATATTATCTTTATATACTGGAGATGTTAATTTGTTATTTAATTCGTCTAATAATTCATTATAAACATGCATATGCCATAAAATATCATTATTAAATCCAAATACAGCATCTTGTGAACGTTGGTAAACAATATATTTTAATTTATATCCATCTTTATATGGATTTAAAAAACATTGTACCGAAAATGTACAACAAAAATCTTTTTTATGATTTGATATTGCATCAATATGCATACTTGGTCTATTATAAATCATTACAGCTTCACGAGTTGCTGGGTCATTTACTAATTGCCATAAACAATTATTAAATTGTGAACCATTTTCTTTTGAATAAATCATCCATCCATAATTTGAATTTATATCACCATTAACATCTGCACATTGTTTCCAAATTTCAGGTACATTTCCTTTAATATCATAAACATTTAATGATTGTGATTTATACCATTCAATTTCTCTTTTAGCATAATCATAATTAGGTTCGCGTAATATATGGTCTTTATCAGCAAAAAATTGAACATTTTGTAATTCTACTGTTTTAACTCCTAATTTAGTTTCTTTAATATTTCCATTTTTAAATTCGTTAATTAACAATTCTTTAATATTATCAGTGTTATGCATTTAAATAAGTTATAATATATTTATATATAAAATAGTAATTTCTTATAATAAATTAACGATAATAGTACTTCGTTTTTTAAAACTAAATATAAAATTTCAAATGTTTCATAAACTAAAAATTAAAATTATTATTATATAATTAATATTAATATAAAAAATTATGATATCATTAAATGATTTTATTTTTGAAGCATTACAAAGAGCAGATATTGAAAAAAATTTAAAATTTATTAAAATATCTGATGAAAGATTTGAAGATCTTTTTGAAACAATTATGGATAATGGAAAAAATTTAGGATTAGAAGAAGGTGATACAATTGATGATTTAGCATTACTTAAGATATCTGATAAATTTGAAATACGATATGAAAATAAATTACTTGGTATAATTACATATTTACTACCTGATAAATTATATAAAATAGTAAAAAAAGAAATTGGTAGACCTAATGATAGATTAATTATTAATTATACATTACGTTACTTTTTAAAATGGCATTACGATAATTTAGTTCATAAAGATGAACAAATATTTGAGGATCCTAAAAAAGATGAAGATGAAGTTAGTTATAGTACTCGTCTTTTAAAAGAAACAGCATATGTTTGTTGTTGGGAATTATTTAAAGAACCTAAAGAACAATTAGGTATTAATGAAATTTCTTTAATTAAAGTATTTTTTGAAAAACTTAAATCAGAATTAAAAAATAATAAAGTTAAATACTTTTTTGCTCACGGAAAAGATGATAGAGTTGGTAATCTTTATACTAAACTATGTAACGGTGTTAGTAGTTTAAAAACACTTGAAGCTAATGCAGATAAAAAGAATAAAACCAATAATGTATTTATGAGTTGTCATAAAACAGCAGTATTCGTTAAGATATAGAAATGACGGTAGTTTAAACTACCGTCATTTTACTTTATTCAGCTTTTGGTGCTTCTTCTTTAGTTTTCTTTGGTTTACGTTTATTTCCTGATTTAGGTTTAGATTTTTTCTTTGGTTTTTCTTCTAATACAGGCTCTGCAGTAGATTTTAATACTGCTACTTCTTTTAATTCAACAACAGGAGTTGCTTCATCTTTATACTCTGCAACAACAATAGGTGCAGACTTTATTTCTGCTTCTGTAACAGGAACTGTATCTGATTTTATAAGATTACCAACAATATCAAGAACTGCATCTAGTTTATCTGTTTTTACAAACCAAGTACTAATCCAATTTTTAATAGTAGGAATATCATAAATACCATTAGATGCTAAACCAACAACTAAACATAATGATACAACTCCTAACCAAACTGGATCACCAAATGAAATAAATTTAAGACCCCAAGCTCCACATGCTAATCCTGCGCCTAATACCCAAGAAATAAGTTGTTTTAACCAAGCGTAAGGTACTTTAAAACCTTGATTAATAAGACCAGCTAATGCTGTTGTCATAGTTACTAGAATTGGTGCTACCCACCAAAAACTTTCACTAAAAATTCCGTTAATAATTTCCATAATTTACTTTAAATTTTTTATTTTGTTATATAATTTTCGTATACTCCAGATTTTAAACAACAATGTTTATATTTTTTACCACTACCACAAGGACATTTATCATTACGTCCAACTTTATATTCTTTAACAAGTTGTTTACCTTTTGATAATGCCATCTTCATATAGTGATTTGCTCCAACAACATCAGCGATATCAACATCACCATGAATTTGTTCGCCTAATTTAGAAATGTTTTGTTCTTGCTCTGGTGTCATTTCAGCAGTAGCAATATCCATAATATTTAATGGTTGTTCTGTTGGGTAAAAATCATTAACATTAAGTTGTTCTGTTAATTCTGGTGTTACCATATTTAGATTTGATTCTAGAACTGTATTTTCACTCATAATATAAATATTTTATTTTTTAGATTCTGTTTGTTTTGATTCTTCACTAATGAATTTTAAGCAGTCCATAAATCCTGTAGCCATTAATGTTTCAACAATAGCTATAGCAGATGCTCTACCTTCTTTAAAGATATTAGAATTTCTTGAAGGATATAATTCATCTAATTTTTTCTCTATCTTTTCTTGTGTTAACATAAAATTTAAAATAGATAGGGTATTTCTACCCTATCATATATATTTTATTAGAAAGGAAGATTATCATCGTCTTCGTCATCTACCATAGGCATAAGAGGTTGTTGAACAGAAGGTGCAGGTTTAGCAGCTAATGTATCATATGTACCAGCTAATGGGTCTGAAGCATTATTAACTAAAATACCTGGAGCACTTGAAATTGTTGCAGGGTCATTACCTTGTAGTACAATATCAATCCATTTTTGAACACGTTCTTTAACTTCTGGTGTCCATTCTTTATAACCCATTTCTTCAATTAGATTTGGACAGAATGATTTGATTTTTTCAATCACAGTACGATACATTGCTTTTAATTGAGCAGTATTAGGCATCATATCGATTTGTTGTTGCATCACTTGACGACGAGCTGGATCTTTTTCTTTCCATACTTTTTTAATCTCATCAACATAAGTATCAACAATTGCTTGTTGGTCTGCAGATAAAATTGGTGAACAATCAGGATTTAAACAACTTACAATGTCTTCTGTAATTTCACAACGATAAGATGTTTGACGTGTATAAGTTTCATCACCAGGTTTACCAGGACCAGGAATAACTTCTAAGTCAATTGCACGACCAAATAGGAAGTCCATAACTGGGATTGGAGATTTAGCTGGATTAGTTGGACGTTGTTTTGCGTCAATTACTTCATATACTGCTTTTGGAACTTTCCAGAACATATAACGTCCATTTAGTTCAGGATTGTTTAAGTCTTCAATTACTTGAATAGTAGCATAACGTGCAAAACGTTTATTAAATAAACCTCTACCACCTTTATCTGCTGCAAGTTCTTGTTTTTGAAGATTAACGTCTTTTGAATAGTGACAAGTTTTCCATGCTTTGAACACTGGACAAGATGTATCTGCATCAGTTATAGATGATACAACACTAAAGAAACCTTGAGCATCTTGCATTGCATAAGATTGTTGTTCTAGAATTGAACGTCTTAAATCAAATGGATTGTAAATAATTTTGATTTGTGCACGGTAAATACCGTCGTCAGATTTAGAATCTGCTGGTTTTGGTTTGTAGATATTTGCGTTACCAGTTTTTTTAGATTCTACAGGAGTGTTGACAGTTAATTGATCAGCTGTAAATGATAAAATGTCAAATTCTTGATTAATGTTTTCGTTTGTCATAATTGTTAAATGTTTAATAAATTTATAATTTCAAATTAGTTTTTAAAAAATGTTCAAATTGTCTTGTTATATATAATATAGTAAAATGTTAAATCAAAATTAAAAAATACTTAAGTAATTTTTAAACTATTTGGCACAATACCATTAGTTATAGGGGAAGGAGAAACAATAACTGCTTGTTGTGTAACTGGACTACCTGTTGTTAATATAGTTCCTTGAATAGAAATATTTTTAACATAATAATCTATGGCTGCAGCCAATGATGAAGCTAATGGTCCAGATAATTGGTCAGATATAGCTTGTCCAAAATCTTTACACATATTATCCCCTGCTTCTGTAGGAATAGGCATTGTTATTTTTAACGCATTCTCAAAAGCAGGTGGTAAATATTGTTCTAACGCATTCTTTATTTGATTTTCTAAATTTTGAGGATTTAACATTTTACTTGCTACTTCATTATTTATTTAGAAGCCAAACTCCATAATCAGAAAGTAATTTTGTTAATACTGTTCTGTGAGCTTCTGGTAATTTATCAACATCTTCTAATTGATCCATAAATTTTTCAGCCCAGAATTTAGCTTGAGATTTAGTTTTATCATCTTCTCCTACTTCAACAAGATCAGTATTATTTTCTTCTACTTCTGTTTTAATAATTAAATTTTCTAGATGAGAATTAATATTATTAAGAGCAATTGAAAATACTTTAATCTTATTATTAATAATATTCAATTCACCATTAATAACTTCATCGTATAATTTATTAAGTGTTTCTATTAGATCCATAAAAGAACTTGGTGATTCGTTAACTTCTTTTGCTAAGTTTGTATTAACTTTACTTTTTTCTGATTCAAGTTTTTGTAGTAGTACATAGATATAATCACGTACATTAGTAATAGTTTCTACATCTTCTAAATCAACAACATCTTCATTAACTTGTAGTAATTCAATAGGTTCCACTTTACCATCTTCTGTACCACAAGTAACTTCAACAGTAATGTTTTTGTAGTTTAAAGTTTCAACGTCATTTACATCTTTAAAATTAATTTTAATGTTCATAAGCTTTTAGTTTAATTTATATATAAAATTTTGTCATTCACTATAATATACTAATCGAATATCATGTTTACTAATATTTGAACGTGAATATTCAATTAAATAATAAATATTTCTAATATATTCAAGGAAGAAAGTAAAATTATTTAGTAAGTCTTCATAATCTTCTATAATTGCGTCATATTCATTTTCAGGAAGTTTAGTATAGATTTTACTAGGTGAAGAATTATTACAATTTTTAGATACGTAATTATCTATATCTTTATATAATTTAGAATGATAACCTTCTTCTCGTAGACATTGATTACAAGATACTTTTAATAGGAAATTAAGTTTTTCATTTAACTCATCAAATTTACTTTGATCTTGGTATTTATTTTTTATTTCATTGAATTTATCTTCAAAAATAATTTTTCTTTCTATAACTTGATTTTCTAATTCATAAAAAGTAGCATAAGATATATTAAATATTTCTGATGCATCACTTTCCTTATCTATTATGGTTTTTAACTCATCAGACATATTATTAGGAAAGTTACGAAAATTAAATCTATAATCACAGTCAGATAAGACATCTCTTACTACTCCTTCTTTATAATGTTTAATAATATTTACATAGTTAGTACCATTGATATTTATTATATTTTCATATTTATCTTTATCATTTATTAAGTCTTGCTTAACAATATGATGATATAAATTCCAGGTATCATTATCTGGATTTCGTACTTCTATATAAATAACTTTACTAACGCTCATATTATTTTTGTTTTTAATAATATAGAAATAGTATAAGATAATTTAAAATTTATTATTACATATATAATATAATTTAATAATAGGAATATATGAAAACTCTTGAAGATTTAATGAACAATCACTATTTACATAACGATTATACATTAGAATCGTTTGTTGAAAATATTTATGAAAAAAGTGAAAATACTGAAAAACTAAAAAAGATTCTTAAAAAATATAATGATGAAAACGTACAAAAGGTAATTGATAAAATACAAAAACCTTTAGTTCAATCTGGTCATAATATAGATAAACCAGAAGAAAGAAACATTATTTATTCTGACCTTAAAGAAGTAAAGAAAAATCCTAAATGTATATTTAAACATATTATTGTATTTACTAATGATAGTAATCCTGACAACAATAAAACTTTAAAGAATATTTATGATGCTGTAAAAGATTTAAATAAACATAAAACAACAGTTATAGTTCCTGAGTTACATATTTTTGAAGTTGATACAGTAGACTATATATTTAATAATGAAGAGTTTTCAATATTCGATAAAAATCAAAAATTTACTTTTAAAGATGAATCTAATATTGATACATTAGTATTTGCTAGATTAAGTGTTCAAGATTCTGAAAAATCTTCTAATATAGTTAGACTTTTACAAGATAGAGGTTTATTAGTTCTTAATCCTATTGAACCAAGTATAGTTGCTTGTAATAAATATGATACTGCAATGTTATTACAAGAGCATGAAATACCTCAACCTAATTTTTGTTTAATGACAAAAGAAATATTATATGATGAAGAGTCTTATAAAAAAGCTATGACATCTATATATAAAGAATGGGATATTAAAGATACAGATAAAAATGAAAAACTTCCTATTGTTATTAAAATTCTTGATGGACACGGCGGTACAGGTGTTGCACTAGTTGATGGTAAAAAAGCTTATGCTATATTACAATTAATATTTGCTGTAGACCCTGAAGTTAATTTAATTATTCAAAAGAAAGAAGAAGGTGATGGTGGAGATATTCGCGTACATGTTTTAACATTAAGAGATAAACAAATTATATTAGGTGCTATGAAACGTGTTAAATTAGGTGGTGATTTCCGTTCTAACGTTTCATTAGGAGCAGAAGCTGAACCTATTAAATTAACTGAAGAACAAGAAGATTTAGCGTTAAAAACAGCTTTAGTATCTGGATTACCATGGTGTGCAGTAGATATTATGCCATTAGTAAAAGGAAGTAATAAAGAACTTGGTGATAATGTTATATTAGAAATTAATGCATCACCTGGTACTGACGGTATTTCTAGTGTATTAAAAACAAACTTCGTAAATATTTTATTAAATGAATTAACTAATCCTAGTGAATTTGTATTACAAGATCAAATAGCCGGTTATAGAGAATCTGTTATTATAGATTTTGGTAATACTAAAAAAGAATTATTAGCAAAACTAGATACTGGTAATTCTACTAAAGCATCTTGTATTGAAGTAGGTGAAATTAAAGAAACTGATAAAACAATTACATTTACTATTAATAACAAAAAATTAACTTTTGATAAAATAGGATATTCAAAAGCAAAATCTGGTAAAGATATACATGAACGTCCTATTATAATAATTCCTGAAATTCAATTAGGTGATAGAAAACTAGCAAACTTACCTGTATCAATTGTAGAAAATAGAGATCGACTAACTAACGTTTTATTAAATAGAGATGCAATGTCTAAACTTGGATATGTTGTTCACCCTAATAAAACACATATATTAACTGATACATTAAAAAAAGTTAAAATTTAAATAAAAGATAATATATGAAAACAATTAATACATATATAAACGAGAAACTTAAAATTAATAAAAGTAAACTTGGTGAAGGTCCTGAATATACATTATTTCCAAAAACTGCAGATGAGTTACGTGTTATGGTAGAAATCGCAATGGAAGAAAATGGAAATGAATGTTCACTTAATCATATTGATGTTTCAAAAATAACAAATATGACGAGATTTTTCTCATATGAATTAAGTAATTTTAATGGGGATATATCGGAATGGGATGTTTCACACGTAACAAACATGAATAGTATGTTTAAAAATTCTAAGTTTAATAAAGATATATCTATGTGGGATGTTTCAAATGTTAAAGATATGTCAGAAATGTTTAATAATAGTAAATTTAATGGAGATATATCAAGATGGGACGTTAGTAATGTAGAAGATATGGATATGATGTTTTTTAAATCTAAATTTAATAAAGATATATCTGGTTGGGACGTTAGTAAAGTAACAAATATGGAGGATATGTTTAATAATTCTAATTTTAATAAAGATATATCTCGATGGAATGTATCAAACGTTACAAATATGATTAGGATGTTTTGGAAATCTAAATTTAACGGAGATATATCTAAATGGAATGTATCAAACGTTAAATATATGGTTAGTATGTTTGCTAATAATACAAAATTTAATCAAGATATATCTAATTGGAAAATAAATCCTGATTGTAAAACAGGTTATATGTTTGAAAATTGTAATGTTCCAGAAGAATATAAACCATTTCAAGATGGTAAAAGAATAGAATAAAATATGAAAACAATTAATAGAGATATATGAAACATATTAAATATATATGAAATACATATGAAATATATTAATATATACATAGCAGAAAAACTAAAAGTTAATAAAGGTAAATTTAAAAAAGAAACAGAACTTAAATTATTTCCTGAAACTTATGAGAAATTAAAAATAATGATACATGATGAAATAGATAAAAATGGAAATAATTGTTCTCTTAACCATATTGATGTTAGTAAAATAAATGATATGAGGTATTTATTTGCTAGTTCAAAATTTAATGGAGATATTTCACAATGGGATGTATCAAATGTTACTGATATGCACAATATGTTTGTACAATCTGATTTTAATGGTGATATACTTGATTGGGACGTTAGTAATGTAGAAGATATGTCAGGTATGTTTTCAAGTAGTAAGTTTAATCAAGATATATCTATATGGGACGTATCAAATGTAGAAAGTATGCAAGCTATGTTTTCTGATAGTGAATTTAATCAAGATATAAATAATTGGGATGTTTCTAACGTTACTAATATGAACAGTATGTTTTATCTTAGTAAATTTAATAAAGACTTAAATAAATGGGATGTATCTAATGTTGAAAATACTGGATTTATGTTTTCTGATTGTGAATTTGATAAAGATATATCAATGTGGAAATTAAATCCAAAATGTATAACATTAAAAATGTTTTTCTTAAATAATAAAATAAAAGATAATTGTCTACCAAAATCATTACTTAAAAAATAAAATGCTCCCACGTGCATTTAGACTCACACCAGGGCATTTTATTTATTTTACTATAGTATACATGTTAGAGAAAAGAAAATTAATCCTGGTTAGTTTAAACACTATCCTGCTTCATTCTAGACACATAATTTATTATAATATAAATAAAATATGAAAAAACTTAATACATATTTAGTAGAAAAACTTAGAATTAATAAAAGTAAACTTAAAGCCGGTACTGAACATACATTATTTCCTAAATCAAGACCTGAATTAATCGATATGATTATAAAAGAAACAAAGAAAAAAGGTAATAATTGCTCTCTTAATCATATTGACGTTAGTAATATTGAATCATTATCTTTTGTATTTAATGATGCTAATAAAAAATTTAATGGAGATATATCAGATTGGGATGTATCAAATGTAAGAGATATGTCTGCTTTATTTATGGAAACAGCTTTTAATGGGGATATATCTGAATGGGATGTATCTAAAGTAGAAGAAATGAATTGGATGTTTCAAGATTCTAAATTTAATCAAGATATATCTCAATGGGATGTATCTAAAGTTAGATTAATGACAGAAATGTTTGAAAGATCTAATTTTAACCAACCTATAGGTAAATGGAATACATCAAACGTTGAAGAGGCAACATTTATGTTTTGTGATTCTAATTTTAATCAAGATATATCGAAATGGAATTTATCAAAATGTAATGCTACTGGTATGTTTAATAATTGCCCTATAAAAAATGTATATAAACCAAAATTACTATAAAGTGAAACAAGTTAAATATATAAGAAATACATATGAAACATATTAATAAGTATATAACAGAAAAACTAAAAATTACAAAAAAATCTAAAAGAACTCCAAATTACAATAATTATACGTTATTTCCTAAAAATATTCCATCATTAAGAGCTATGATACATGATGAGTGTAAAAAGAATGGAAATAAATGTTCTCTTAATCATATAGATGTTTCAAGTTTAACGGATATGACAAGTTTATTTAAATATTCTAAATTTAATGGCGATATATCTGGTTGGGATGTTTCAAATGTAGAAAATATGGAGAGTATGTTTGAATATTCTAGTTTTAATCAAGATATATCTGATTGGGATGTTTCAAATGTAGAAAGTATGAATAGTATGTTTTCTAGTAGTAGATTTAATAAAGATATATCAGATTGGGACACATCTAACGTTAAAGATATGTCTTATATGTTTACAGATTCTTCATTTAACCAAGAATTAAATAATTGGGATGTATCAAATGTTGTAACTATGAGACATATGTTTTCATATTCACAATTTAATAGTGATATATCTGATTGGGATGTTTCAAATGTAGAAAATATGGAGTGTATGTTTTATGACGCTAAGTTTAACAAAGATATAGATAAGTGGGACGTTAGAAAAGTTACAGATATGTCTTATATGTTTTGTAGTTCTAAATTTAATAAAGATATATATAAATGGAAAGTAAATCCTAAATGTAAAGCTGTAGAAATGTTTTATGGATGTAATATCAAAGCTCATTTTATACCTAAAGGAGTTTATAATTAATTAAAATATTTATAAAGACAATTAAATATATGAAGACAATTAATACATACATTATCGAGAAACTTAAGATTAGTAAAAGTAACCTTAAAAATACTACTGAATGTACATTATTTCCAAATAATGTTACTGAGTTACAAGATATGATTAGAGAAGAAATAAGTAAAAATGGGTTTGAATGTTCATTAAATCATATTGATGTTAGTAAAATAGATAATATGCGTATGTTATTTTATTTTTCAGATTTTAATGGAGATATATCAGAATGGGATGTTTCTCATGTTACTAATATGAGTGGTATGTTTGCTCGTTCTTCATTTAATAATGCTAGTATTTCTAACTGGGATGTAAGTAATGTAAAAGATATGTCTGGTATGTTTTCTTATTCTAATTTTAATCAAGATATTGGTAGTTGGGATGTATCAAATGTTACAGTTATGCACGGTATGTTTCAACATTCAGGGTTTAACAACGACATATCTGATTGGGATGTATCTAATGTAAGAAATATGTCATATATGTTCGATAATAATGTTGTTTTTGTCCAAGATATATCAAAATGGAATGTATCTCGTGTTAATAATATGGAAAGTATGTTTCGAAGCTCTCATTTTAATGGAGACATATCGAAATGGAAAGTTAGTAACTTAAAAAATATTGACAGTATGTTTGCAGGGTCTATTTTTAATCAAGATATATCAAGATGGGATGTATCAAATGTACTTTATATGCAGAGAGTATTTAAACATAGTATTTTTAATCAAGATATATCAAATTGGAAAGTTTCAAAAGTTAAAAGCATGAGAGAAATGTTTTTTAGTAGTAAATTTAATAAAGATATATCTAACTGGAAACCATTAGATGTTAATGATATGGAATCTATGTTTGAGGATTCAGAGTTTGATCAAGATATATCAAGTTGGGATGTTTCAAATGTACTTTATATGCAACAAATGTTTGCAGATAGTAATTTTAATCAAGATATATCTAATTGGAAACTAAATAGTTCATGTAAAACTCGAAGTATGTTTTTACGCTGTAAAATAAAAAGAAATTATAAACCAGTTTTACCTAAATAAAATTATTAAAATAATAATGAAAACACTAAATACTTATATTATAGAAAAACTTAAGATTAATAAAAATAGACTTAAAAATGGACCTGAACATACATTATTTCCAAAAACAAGAGATGAATTAGTAGAAATGATAAGAGAAGAAATAGAGAAAAATGGAAATGAATGTTCTCTTAATCATATTGATGTTTCTTTAATAACAGATATGACTGGTTTATTTAGTAATTTACCATTTTCTGTAGGGTTCGATTTATATGAGTTTAATGGTGATATATCGGAATGGGATGTTTCAAATGTACGTATTATGAAACAAATGTTTAGTAGGTCTGAATTTAATCAAGATATTGGAGGTTGGGATGTATCTAGTGTTGAAGATATGACTGCTATGTTTTCTTCTACAATTAATTTTAATCAAGATATATCTGAGTGGGACGTTAGCAATGTAAAAGATATGAATCGTATGTTTGGTAACTCTAAAAAATTTAATCAAGATATAAATTCTTGGAATATACGTAACGTTGAAAATATGGAATGGATGTTTAAAGAATCTCGTTTTAATCAACCTTTAGATAATTGGAATGTTTCAAATGTTAAAAATATGAGGGCTATGTTTAATAATTGTGATTTTAACCAAGATATATCTGATTGGAAAATAAATCCTACATGTAATACTGAATATATGTTTGATAGATGCGGTATTGAAAAAGAGTATATTCCATTTAAAAACGGTAGGAGAGTTGATATAAAATAATTAATAATTTAAATAAATTAGTAAAAAGTGTATTTAAATACACTTTTTTATTTTTATATGTAACTTACTTATAATTAATTAAAAAAAAATTATTTTAATTTTAAATTATGGCAGTTAAAGAATTTGAATATGTATTTGACCCTGTTAAAGAATTAAAAGGTGGAGAGCAATCTGCAAAAGTTGTTTGGTCTACTAAATCATTAGATATGGCAGTTGATGCTATTAAAAAAGGTTTACCATTAAAAGCTAATCCTTTTTGCGGTACTAATACATTATTATTAAAACCTGACTTAGTATATAAACGAACTGCTGAAGAAGTTGAAGATGTTATACGTTGTATGAAAGACCCTATATATTTTGCTACTAAATGTTCGTTAATGACACCTGAAGGATTACAACCTGTAAAAATGAGAGATTACCAAGAAGAATATTTAGGTCATTTACGAGATAATAGATTTAATATTATGCTTGCTTGCCGACAAGCCGGAAAAACACAACTCATTGATAGTCAAATAATTATACGTTTTTTAAATACTGAAAATGCTGACGACAAGTTAAGAAAATTAAATTATTATATGGATGATAATGTTTATAAAATTCCAATGTTTGAATTATATAATTTATATTGTAAACAAACATTATTATGGAAAGTAAAATATCATTTATATAAATTACGTAATAAATATAAAAACAATATAATATCTAAATGTATTTCTTTGTTAGATTATATAGATTTTAAGTATATTAAAAAAGAATACCTAACCGATAATTATAAAACAATAGAAGAAATTGAATTAGACGAATCAATACAAGTACTGACTGATACAGGGTTTTCACCTGTATCAAGACTTATGGTAAGTAAGCCATTTGATATATATAAAATAACATTAGAAAATGGTTATTTTTTAGAATGCGCAGATGAACATATTGTATTTAATGAAGACTTTAAAGAAATATACGTAGATCAATTAAATATTGGTGATTATATTCAAACAGATGAAGGATTAAAGAAAATTATAAATATTGACCATAATAATACTAAATTATGTATGGGTGATATAACTGTTAATGATGATAACCATCGATTTTATAGTAATGGTATATTAAGTCATAATAGTGTTACTACCGCCGTATTTGGCCTTTGGAAAATATTATTTTTTAGTGATAAAAACGGTAGTATATTATCTAAATCTGGTCCAGCTGGTAAAGATTTATTAAAAAAGATTAAAGATATGTATTTATATTTACCTTATCATTTAAAATGTGGTACATTAAAATGGAATCAAACTGAAATAGCATTTGACAATAATTCAACATTAAGTACTGAAGCCTTTTCACCAACTGCTTGTCTAGGTAAAACAATTAACTTATTAATACTTGATGAGTTTGCTTGGTGTCCTCCTAACGATGTTAATTTATTTTATGAAAATGTTATTCCTACTGTTACTACTATGCCAGATTCAAATGTTTGTATTTGTAGTACACAAAATGGGTTTAATAAATTTTATGAAATATGGAATGGTGCTATAACTGGTAAATCTATATATCACCCTTATAAGGTTGACTGGCGTCAAGTACCTAATTGGGATCCTGAAACAAGAAAATGGGTAAAACGTACTAAAGATTGGAAAGATATGATGGTGGGAGTATTAGGTTCAGAAGAATCTTTTCAATATCAATATGGTACAGCATTTTTAACATCTAATAATTGTTTAATATCTCGAGAAGTTTTATCATCTCTTCATAGTAACGAAATATTGTTTGAGAATAAATCAGATTTAGAATTATGTAAAATAAAACATTTACATTGTTTATATATAAATCCTGAATATGATATTAATAATTTTAAATCTAAATATTATATAGTAATTGTTGATTTGTCTGAAGGTAAAGAATCAGATAGTACAATTTTTAATATATTAGAAATTATATATGATAAAGAAAAAGATAAAATAAAATTTAAACAAGTAGCGTATTGGAAATCTAATGAATATGATTTATTAGAAAGTGCACTAGAATTCTGGTTATTAATTCAAACATTATTTAAAAAAGATCAATCAAATGTTATTGTTTCTATAGAATGGAATACATATGGTGCATTATTCTATAATTATTTATTACAATATAATGAAAAAGAATATTGTAAAGATAATATGTGGAGATTTACTTTTGCTTCAGAATTTGACCATACAATATTATGTAGATATAAAAAGAATAATTCAGATGACGATATTATTAGTGCTCGTCTACCTAAAAATAATAAATTAATACCTGGTGTAAGATGGAATGGTTCTAATAAAAAATCTAGTTGTGCATTATTAAAACCAATGATAGAATCAGGAGATATTATAATAAATGATATTGTTACAATTAGTGAAATTGAAAATTTTGAAGATAAAAATAATAATGGGCATTATAAAGCTTCTTATGGTCATGATGATATTATTATGACATTTGTTCAATTACCTATAATTATTCAATCATCAAAATATAAAGAATTTATTGAAGATATAAAAAGTAATAAGCAAGAATTTAATAATAGTTCATGGCCAGGATATGGACAAAATGATTTTATATCGTTTAATGATAATTTTTATGAAACTAATACTTATTTACCTATACCTGGTTGGAATTAACAAATATTATTATATATACAAAAAATATTTATTAATATAGTATGACAAAGCTAGAATATACAGAATTAAAAGATGATAAAAAGACACTTTATGATGAATATGCTAGAGATAAACATAGAGTAGAATTCTCTAATAAATATAGTATGTACCAAAAAGAAACTATTATGCCAGATATTGAAGATTATGAATTTGTTAATAATCCGATAGACCCATATTTGGTAAACTTATACGGAATGGAATATGCTTGTGCTAATAAATTAAAATCAGGTGTATATAAAAAGAATTCCGTATTACGAGGTTAAATATTATTTTTATATATAAATTATTAATATAATAATATAAAATATGAAAGACTCAAAGATACAAAAATTACGTCAAGATATAAAATATAAGATATGGAATCTTGAAGAAAAACAAGTTAAATGGTTAGATAATAATTCTGATTACCAAAAAATAGAATATTTATATGAAAACGATGATAAAGGTGTTCAAATAGATTTCTTATTAGGATATAAAGATGAAACTTGGCAACTATGGGCAGGTAAATTAGGTTCTGTAAATTATGAAGTTGATTCTTATCGTTCTTTAAATACACAAAACTTTGCAGATGCTATATTAAAATCATTAGATATTATTATAAAACTTGTTCAAACTGTTTTAGATAATCCTGATGATTGGGAGCAATATTATATTAGTATTTAAACTAAATTAAATTATATTAGTATTTAAACTAAATTAAATTATATTAGTATTTAAAAATAAAACAAAAAAGAGGAACTTATAAGTTCCTCTTTTCTATATATTAGCATTTATGATTTCAAATGGAAATTGTTGTTCTTTATATATATTTTGTCGTTCTATGGCATGATTATATAATGTACTAGTAGCATACTTCTTATCAAATACGTCAACGATATCATGTAATATATAAGTATCTTTTATATCTGATAAACCTAATCCTCTACCTATTGACTGTCTATTAATAACGTCTGATTTAAATGATTCAAATAATACTCCATAACATAAATTATTTAATGTAATACCTGTACCCATAATAGCATAGTTAGCTACCATTATAACATTATCATTTTCTTTAAATATTGTTTTAGCATATTTACGTTGTTTTGAACTACCATATACTTCTACTATAGGTCTATCTGGGAATGCTATACGTAATTCATTTGCGACATATTTAATATATTCTGTATGTTGTGCAAGAACTAATGTATTATTTGGACAACCATTTAATATATCTATTAAATATGTAATACGCTTTTCCATAAAATGAACCATCATTATTTCATTATGTAGTACATTTGCTTTAGTAGAAGATTTAATAGCTGGTAATAATGTTGTTCTATATTTTAAGTATTTTTCTGTTTCTGAAAGACTATTGTTTTTAAATATAGATTCTCTTGCTTGTTCAAAAGCATTAGGTAATATTTTTTCGTAAGCTAATAAAAATTTAGGGTTATCTAATAATACTCTATCTTTTTTAGTAGCATCAGTAAATATAAAATCTGATAATTGATACTCAGCACATTTACACCACAATTTAACTTGCTCTGTTTTATTAGATGTATAATGTAAATGATGTTGATATATTTTAACAGGAGATAAATATCCTTGTTCCATTAATTCAGCTGCTTTAATAGTTTGAATTTTTGCACCTAATAAACAGTGTATTGTATAAGCATCAATAGTGAAAGGTTTTGGAACTGTACCTGTCATACCAAAAACAAGTTTAGTAGACTTCATAAATGGCTGTGTAATAATTTTTTTTATTGATGCTGCTTTTGCTCTATGTGCTTCATCTATAAATACACAATCATAATTATTGAAAAATTCAGGATTATATTTTTTATTTTGTGGATCTAAATAATTAACTAATGATTGATAAGTTGCTATAGTTATATTTGATGATTGTACAACTTTACCACCTGACCAAATACATTCAGCATTAAAAAATTCGCCATATTCTTTAAAGTCTTCAAACCCTTGTTTTACTAAATCAATACTTGGTACAATCATTAATATTTTCTTAATATCAAGATAAGTCATTGCATATCTAAATATACAATATGATATTAAAGTTTTACCTGCACGAGTAGCTAATTCTGATAATGATATTTTATATTGAAGTATCTTATATATAGCATCATATTGATAAGGACGAAGTTTTCTAGATAATCCCCAAGAATCTATAATATTTTTTATTTCCTCAAATGAATGTTCTAATTTTGTTTTAAATATTGATTCATCTAATCCATCAAAAGGAATTCTATTTTGTTTTAAATATTTCCATATAGGGTACCACATTCCAATAGGAGCATAAAATATTTTATTACCTGATGATTGAACATATTCCCAAATAAAATCTTGAGTAAATGTATCTCCTTTAAAAGCAGGTAAATAACAAATAGGATCTACTTGATTTAATAGAGGCATCAAGTTTTCTTTTAATATTGTATATTCTAATTCAGTATCGTATTTTAAAAATACGTACCTTCTATCCATTGGTGTAAAAACAAAATGTATCATATATTTTATAAAAATTTAGGGAGCAAAAGTACTCCCTAAATATTTAAGATTAAACTAAATTTTTATTCTTTAGATTCAACTACTTCTTCAGCAGGTGCAGCATTAAATAATTGAAGTTGACCATCTACTGCAGCATATTTATCTGCGTAAAGATAAATACGTTCACCAATTTCAGCATATTGTACTGCGATAGGTGAGAAGTATTCGTTAATTGCTTTAACGTTTTTCCATTCTTCAATACCGGTATATTCAAATTGACCTAACATACGAAGTACAGTATCTAATAGAGCGTATTCAATAGTTTTTTGTTTACTATCAAAGAACTCATAAATACTAATCATATTATAGACAAATTGCCATTTAACTTTTTGAGTATTTAAGAAAGTTTTAATGTAACCAAATACTTTTTCTTGGTCTTTTTCAGGAAGTTCGAATTTAGTTTCAGATACTTCTTTATCTAATTTTTTAGAATCTTCGGTAATTTCTGCTAGAAGTTTTTCTAGTTCTTCTTTAGACATTGAAGTTAAAGATTTTTTAAAATCAGAAAATTGTTTAATTTTTTCTTCACGTGTAAGTTCTACTTTTTCTTTCATAGTTAAATTTACGTAAATTTTTTTATAATTTATTTATAATTTCTTTTAACTGTTTTTTATATTTTGCACAAATATGTATTCTACTATTTAATTCTTTAAAACTTCTATAGATAGTATTAATAAATATTTTTTCTGCTGATGTTTTTGAACGAGGTAGTTTACCTAAACGACTTCTAATATTTTTAATTAGAATATCTACATCTTTTGAATCTTCAAAATCATATTTTAAAATTTCATCAGTAGTAATAAGAATATCTGAATTAATTAATGAACTATATGAAGTAACTAAATGAACAATAGATTGTTTGAAAACATAGATTTCAAATTCTTGATAATTCTTTAATGCTCTAAGTTTAGAAATTTGTTTACCAATTTCTATAGAGTATTTTTCTTTATTGTCATCACTATTAAAAACTGCGTGACCGATATACTCTCTACCATTACTTTTATAAGTACATAGAATTAAATTTTCTTTACTGTTAAATGTAAAATTCATAATTATAAATTTTTAAAATATTAAAATACTACCGATAACAACTGCTATTATCATTATATATAATAGTAATTGTTTGACAATTTTTAAAATAATTTTATGTAATTCTTCTCTAGAAGCCAAATCAAATACAACTAAAAAATTATCGTGTTCTTTTGGACCAACTTTATTAATCTTAAGAGTTATATAAGAATACATATTATGTAATGTAAAAACATCTGCTACAAGATTTAGTTGTTTAAATATCCAATTATTAACGAATACTTCATTATTAGTTCTATCATCATCAAACTCTATAATTGTATTTGTTAAATTTAATTTGTTATTAATATCTATATTAGGATTAACAACTGCGTATAAACGCCCTATCCAATCTTCTCTAAATTCTTTATTTAAATATTTAGAAAGTATATTTTTAAACTCTTCAGAATAAAAGAATTTTCCAACAATTTTATAATCTTTTATATATTGTATAGCTATAGTTATTAAATAATATATCTTATATAATAATGTAGCTTTCCATAATTTTAAAAAAATCATATATATAATTAATGTATATTTATTTTTATGTTTTTAGGTGCTTTTCTATTTCCACCAAAATATAATCCTAAATTATATCCAAACCAAGTATGTTTATGTTTAAATATATAATCTAATCGATAATTTTGTTTAATTTTTTCATTATAAACGTCTATATTAACAACTCTATAAGAATTTGCTTCAGCAGTACGAAATCTAAAAGATAATTTTTCATTTGCTTTTACTGCGCAAATAAATACTTTTACTCTATTAACATTTCCATTATCATTTTCATAAGAATATAAAAAGATATCAAACATATCTTTAACTTTATTATATCTCCATCCTATTCTATCAGATTGATTGTGGTGGAATCCATAACTTATACCAAATAATTTATTAATATCTGATTGGTCTGCATCAATATCATATTTACTATCATTAGTAAATTCAACATCTAAAAACTTATCATACCATGCATCTGATTTAAAATTAAAATAAGGCATACAATTTAAAAAATCTAAACTATAGTGCATACCTTTAAAAACGTTTTTTACCATATTGTAATTGTTAAGTTAAAAAATTTATATATAAAATAGAAATAGTTACACAAAAATTAAAAATTCAAGTAATTTATTTTTATTTAGTTTTAACTTAATTACGATAAATTACTATATTATATATATGATAAAAAACAAAGATAATTTTTACGAAAAATCAATTGTATCAGATAGAGAAAAAATGCTTGAAGATATATTTATAAAAACTGATGACTTAAATATGGATAATGCTGACGAGTTATTAGGTATACCGGTATTAACTATAGATTTAGAAGAAGTAAATAATTCAGCATTATCTCGTTCAACAGATATTATTGAACACTTATCAGGGTATTATATTAATAAAAAATATATAGCTGAACACCCTTATATAAAAAATAAAATTATACAAGAGATAGATAATATAAGACGACTGTTAAAAATGTTAACAATTAATGAAAAAGCTCAAGATTCATTAATACAATCTATCACTTGTAATTTTGGTAAATCTGCCTTATATACTGCTTTAACATCTTTACAGTCATCTACTCTTAGTATACAAAAACAGTTAAACGAATCTGTAGATACTATTGAAACAATATTTAGAAAGATGCAAGATGAATGTCAAGAGTCATTTGAATCTAAAGACAAAGAAGAATTATCTGATGGTTCTATTGTTACTCGTGGTACTAGAGATTTCTTAAAAGACTTAATGAATAAATTAAATGGTGAGCAAAAAATGGAAGAAGAGGAAGAAGATAAAGAAGAGGATAATGTAATAAATGCTGAAAATTTATTTTAAAAATTTTATAAGTTTACTATATTAATAGTGTAAAAAATTTATATATTATGTTACACTGTTATATTATGCAAGGTTTACCTGGTTCTGGTAAATCAACTTATATTAAAGAAAACTTAAAAAATTGTAAAGTAATATCAAGGGATATTATAAGACACGAATTAGGTTTAACAAAATCTGTAGATGATAAAAAGGTTTGCTCTTGGCAAGAAGAAGCACTCGTATCAATAAAAGAAAATAGTAAAATAAACGATTCAATAAAAAATTGTCAAGATTTCGTTATTGACGATATTAATATTCGTAGAAAATATTTTTATCGATTAATTGATTCTATTAGAGAGTTATCTAAATATTATGGTTGCTCTGTAAAAATAATAGTTATTAGATTAAACACTCCTATTGAAACCTGTATTGAAAGACGAAAAAATCAAATTGAAGAAACTGAAATGAATAGAATTAATCTTCTTACTAGATGGTTTGAAGAAGATAGTATAAATTATTTCATTGACGAATTAATAAATATTTAAGAATATGTTTGGTATTAAATTATATGAAAAATATAATAAGGTAAAACCTGTATTTCAGAAACCTGTATTAAAGTTTTGGTGTGGTAAATATAAACAAATGCCAGGTTTACCATTATTCCGTCGTAACCCTCAAATTAAATTATTTAAAAAATATCAATCAAAAAGTTTAGATAATAAAGACGCTAATGTTTATATTTTTGATCCAAGAGTATGGATAGAAAAAGATGGTAAACTTCAAGTTGTACATCATAATTATCCAAAAGGATTAAATGTAATGAATAGTTTTGCTTGGAAAAGAAATATTCGTAAAGTATTACGAAAATTACATTTAACTTGGATAACTCCTATTATTACTTTACCAATGTGGTTAAAATTTGGAATAGAAAATAAAGATGTATGTTTTCAATATAATGAAGACGATAAAATCGAGTTTTTATATCCACCACAATTTACTATAATTTTATTTGGTTATGCTTTTACTTGGTGGTTACGTGCTCCTCAATATGAAGATAAACCAATGGCAGATTATGTATATTGGGAAAAATTATTAGATTATTACTTTTACAATGAAAGTTTAGATAACTATTGTAAAAAATTAAATTAAATTTTGAAAATTATTACTATTATAAATAAAAATTTAAAAATATTTTACTATGAAAGTTGATTTTACATTACCAGGTTTACCAGTGTTATTAGCAATTATTTTTATGATTTTAAAATTATGTAATGTTATTACTTGGTCTTGGTTTTGGGTATTTAGCCCTATTATAATTAGTTGTGGATTAGGAATTGGATTATTACTATTAGCATTACTAATTATGATTATTTCTGGTGCTATAAGAGTACTAATAGAAGTGTTAGGTAGAAAAAGATAATATACGATGAAATTATTTGAATATATAAATAAAGAAGAATTAGAAAAGGCAATATCTTTAGGTTATATTGGTATTGATACTAATCCTTGTTATCCAAATTTAAAATTAGTTAATTATACTAAATCATGTCAAGATGATAAATATTGGAATGACACTACTAAAAAATGTAGAGGATTAATATATGACGAAATTACTGAAGAAATCATAGCAATACCTTTTAAGAAATTTTTCAACTTAGAAGAATATGATGGATCGTGTGATGAATTTAAATTATCAAATATTCCAATCAATAGTGATAATATTAAAATTTTAAACAAATTAGATGGCTCATTAGGTATTTTATATTGGGTAAATGACGTACCTTATATAACAACTAAAGGTTCTTTTTCATCAGATCAAGGAGCTCATGCAACTAAAATTCTTCATTCTAAATATTCAAATGTTATCGATAAGTTAGATAGAAATGTAACTTATTTATTTGAGATTATTTATCCAGAAGATTTACATTGTATCACTTATAAAGGTATAGATGATATATTTTTAATAGGAGCTATTGATACATCAACTGGTAATTCATTAGATATATATAAATATTCTAATTTATTTAAATGTACTGAAGATTATCCACAATATTGTAACTCAAACGACTGGTTATCTATTCGAGAATACATATCTAATGAAGATAGAAATAGAGAAGGTTTCGTTATTATATTTGATGATGAATTCAGACTTAAATTAAAATATCAAGAATATTGGGTATTACATTATTTAAAAGCTGGTTTATCTAGACGTAAAATATTAAATGCTTATTGTGAAGGCCGTTCAGATGAAATTTTGAAATCATTAGAAATTTTAGACGAAGAACATAAAATATATTATCATAAAATCATTAATGAACTTATTAAAGTATTTAACGATATTGTAGATAAATGTATAGATGAATATAATTATGATTATTTTGAAAATCGTAAAGAGTTAGCAAAATACGTTAAAACTTGTACATATCCATCTGTATTGTTTGCAATGTATGATAAAAAACCTTATGATCATTTATGTTGGAAAATTGTAAGAAATCAAATTAAAAATATCGACAAAACAGAAGATGAATAATATTATTACGTTTGAACAAGCAAAAGTTCTTAAAGAAGCTGGATTTAATCGTGCATGTGCATATGCTTATGATTTTAATGGTTTATTGAATGATAGACAAACATTTTTAAATACTGACTCTTCAAAAATTGTATGCGCACCTAGATTATTTGAAATTTTTGATTGGCTACATCAAGAAAAGAAAATAGTTATCGATTTTGATTTTAGTAGAACACCTGGTAATATGGAAGATACTGATATTGTTAAATGGACAATTCAATCTTTAGAATCTGGTTTAGCTGTTCAATCAAAAACAAAATGTGATTTAATGAATGATACTGGTATATATTATAAAGTATTTACAGATATCCTTCCTTACCTATCTAAATTCTTTTTTAAAGAAATTTAACATTTAAATTTTTAAATTTTTGTAAAAGGTTCTATAATATAATTGTAGAACTTTTTTAATTTTTATATATTATGGAACAAGAACAATTAATCGTACTTAATCAAGAGCAAACCTTAAAACTAATGGGTATTCTTAATGAAACAAATACAAACTTAAAAAATATTTGTGTTGATTTTAGTAGTGAAGGAAAAGTTAATTTTGTTTATGAAGAATTTACAAATCTACTAGCTAGTTGTACTGAATGCGCTGGTGGTGATATGACTTTTGATTATACTAAATTTATAAATGATATACCACATTATTTAACTAATATGGTAACAAAATGCTTACAAGATAAAATTGACCAAAAATTTATTAATTCGTTTTATGACGTATTAGAAAATGATTGTATAGCAGAACTAGAAAAATTAATGTAAATTTATAAATTATGAAAAGACTATTTTTTATTACAGCGATTATTGCACTTTTTATTTCGCTTCTATCTCTTACATCTTGTGATCAATATGTAGCAAGAAATTTTGGTGGAAACGTAAATATTAATGTTGAAAAGGGTTATAAAGTAACCTCAGCAACTTGGAAAGAAACTGATTTATTCTACTTCATTGAACCAATGGAAGAAGGTTACCAACCGAAAGTTAAAAAATTTGTTGAAAGTTCAAATTATGGAGTTTTAGAATCAAAAGTTATTTTTATTGAAAGTAAATAATATGAATACAAAGTTTATATTACCAAAAGAATTCCACGACTTTATCCAAAAACGCAATTTCGAAGCGTTGTCGGATTTTCATTATTTCAGGCATCAAATTATACGTCCAGAAATAGTTGAAAAATATGGTGAACGAACAGACGATGGTTATTATGAATTAACTAAAGATTGTGGGGGAGAATTAGATTTCAATGAAGTTTACGGATATGAATGGGTTTTAGAAGGAAATGAACATTATAGAGCCCCTGAATTTTACAATACTATTCCAGCATATTCTATTCATACTATAGTTGACGAATTACTTAAATATGGAATTTATGTTTATGTAGATTTAACAGAAGATGGGTTTATTGGACGTGTTACAACATTCCATAAAAATACAAATGTTTCAACAGAGGAAGATATTGATAATGAAAATATCAATGATGAAGATATTGTCAAAAAATTTTCATTTACATCTGGTATAAATGGAACATATAAAGCGTTTGATAATATGTATGATGCTTATATAGATGTTATATATTATACTATTAAATCATACAAATGGGATTTAATGACTAAAAAAGAAAATAATGAAATTTTTAAATAATATTTATGTATAAAACAGCAATTATATTTGGCGATATTCATGGTAGAAATATTTGGAAAAAAATTGTAGAAGAAAATCCAAATGCTGAGTATTATATTTTCTTAGGTGATTATTTTACATCTAGAGAAAACATTGATGTTGAAGATCAAATACGAAACTATGAAGAGATTTTAGAATTTAAAAAACAAAATCTAAATAAAGTCATATTATTAAGAGGTAATCATGATTTAGAAGCATTAAAACAATATCATTGGGCAGAATGTTGGCCTAAATTTTATAGTACATATTTTAGAGAAAACGATAATGCTGAAACTTTCTTAAAGTATACACAATGGTGTTTCGAAATTAATAACGTTGTTTTCTCACATGCAGGTATTTCTGATACATGGTTTTGTAATGTTCAAAAGGAACATCCAGAAGTTCAAATGTTTGAAGACCTTAATGAACTTGAACCTACTGAATTATTTGGATTTACACCAGAAAGTTATAGTGATAGTTCTGGGTATTCTAAAACTCAACCTCTGGTCTGGATTAGACCATTTACTTTATCTGATGACATGATAGGTAATACTATATATGTTGTTGGTCACACAAGACAACCTAATGATAATATTTATCAAGTTTCTCTTAATAACGTTAAACAACTAGAAGATGATGTAGAAACAGAATTTGAGTTTAAATATAGTGGAAATGATGCTCATATTATATGCTGTGATACTTTACCACAAAGGTATTTAACTTTAAAATTCACAGATAAAGTTTCTATATTTAAGCCAGTAAAAATCTAATCAAAGTTTTATTATTAATATAAATAAGTAAATTTTATATGAAAAAGTTACAACAATTAATTAAAGAAGCGAAAGAAAAATTAGAAATTCAAGAAAATTCAATTAATAAAATTTCAACAGAAGATTTAAAGAAGTATTTAGACATTGCAAAGAAATTTTTATCTGAAGATGCTAAAAATATTATTAATTGGTTAATCAACCATCCAAACTATACATCAGACCTAGCAAATGGTAATTCTGAAAATGCTTTAGCAACATTTTATAATAATGGTATGCCTAAAGTTCAAGAATTTAAGGAACTTTATAAATGGGTAAATAACGTTGTTAAATCAAATAGACTTCTTGAAATCCCTGTATTTCAAACAAAAGAACAATTTGATTCTATTTTAAATAAATCAGTTTCTCCAGACGAAATTATTATTGATTTATCTTCTGAAAGAGGTAGAAATGAATTAGCTAAAAAATATGACCCATTAGTTTGGAAAGTTGCTAGAGATTTTGTAGGTAAATCTGAATTTTCATTAGACGAACTTCATGCAATTGGTTGTGCAGGCCTTGTTGATGCAATGAATACTTATGGTAAAAAAACAAGTAAATCAGAAGCATCAGAAGAACAAGTAAAAGGTTGTACATTTACATCATGGGCATCTTGGAGAATTAGAATTTGGATTCTTGAAAATATTAAGGACTTTGCACACTTAGTAAGAATCCCTCGTTCAGTCCAAAATAAAGAACGTCAAGAAACAGGTAGAAATACAAAATCAAATTCTATTTCAGTAGAAACACCAGTTGGTAAAGATAAAGATGGTAATTCAAAAACATTACTTGATAAAATTGGTGATTACGAACGTGGCGGTAAATCACTAGAAGAAATGGATAATGAAAAACTTTGGAAAGGAGTTTATAAAAAACTTGAATCTAAATTTGACGAAAAAACATTAGATGTATTTTATTCTTGGTTCGGTTTAAACGGTAAAAAACGATTATCTGGTAAAGAACTAATGGATAAATATGGATTTAAAAATCAAGCCAATATCAATGCCATTAAAAATAAAGTATTGAACTATATGTTAAAAGACAAACAAATGTATAATGCTCTTCAAGAACTTTATACATTTACAAATGAATGTCGTGCTAATGATGATTCAGAAGATAGAGATTATGAACCTGTTCGTTTTAGTGGTACAAAAATTGGTATGTTTGAAAATTATTACGATATGTATTAATGAAGAAATTATCACAATATATTCTTATTAAAGAACAGTTAGAAGATAACTTATATTGGAAATTAGATCAATGGTTTCATAATAACGAAGAACAAAAACAACAATTTATTGATATAGTATCTCAATGTAGAGTATCAAAACCTGACAAAAGTACCATCGACTTTATGTTAAATAATATTAAGTTTGATACTAAAAAATTTGTTGACTTTGTTATGGATAATACTGATAATAGTAAACAATTAGATGATTATCCTTATATAATGCAGAAGACTATTGATACTATTATTGCTAACAAATCAAATAAATATAATACTGAAGAAAACTAAAATGATTTCTATTAAAGATTATATAAAACAAATTTTAGAAGCTGAAGAAGAACAACAAGTAGTTAAAATTAAAAAATTAAAAGTTGAATATACAACTGACCCAACAAGTATAGTTATTGTTGTTCCATCAAATTATGGAGAAACTGATGTACAAGCATATTTAGATGATGTTTGTTTATCTACATTCCCTGGTATGACAGATGAATCTAAAAAGGTTCTTGGGGATAATGTAAAAAATATTTCTGATGCATATTTTACTTATTCAGGTTATGTATCTGTTAGTACACCTCCATCTGTTATAAATATTGAATGGGATAGTAAATATGATGATAATAATATATCTGAAGAATATACATATTTTACATTAAAAAATGTTAAGTACAATATGGAATTCTCAGAATTTAATTTATCAAATTTAGAAGATGATTCAACAGAAAAAATTGATGAAGCATTAGCTAAGATTTTTGAATCATTACAATCAAATTCTATTAATAGTTATCCTATTGATATTGAATACGCATCAAGCAAATACGAATTAGAATAAATATATATTAAATATTAAAAATGGCAAAAGCACGTACAACAACAGCTACTACAGTTGAAGAACCAATCGTTGAACAAAATGTTGAAACAACAGCAGTAGTTGAAGAACCTCAAACAGTTTCAGAAGAACCTACTGAAAATACTGGTGAAGATACAACTCAAACACCAGAAGAAGGTAATGGTGAAGATACAACTCAAACACCAGAAGAAGGTAATGGTGAAGGTACACCTCAAACACCAGAAGACAATGGCAATAACGAACCAAATAACGATACACCTGTTGAAACCAAATTAGTAGATGAATTTGTTAAAATGTCAGGTATTAATCAACCATACGCTGAAAATATTATGAAATTACCTAATGTTGATTATTATATTCCTGTAGGTAGTGGTATTGATATGGTTAAACGTCAAGAATTACTTAATCAAATTAAGGAAGGTAATGAAGGTGAATAATAGTTAAATAATGTTAAAAATTATAGAAAGAGTAACTTTTGTTACTCTTTTTTATTTTATATATTAAAATTTTATTATATAAAATTCTATATTTACTAGTATAAGGCATAAAAATTTTTATTATGAAAGATGCCTAGAGTTAGAAGTAAATTAAACAAAACTAGTCAGCAAAAAATCAATAATTTTATTAATGAAAATCTTGATATAATATCAGAACATTTAGATGTTAATTCATTTACAACTTTATTTAATGATATTGTATTAAAAGATGTGAAAGGTATAAAAGAAGGGACAGAGAAAACTATTGTTGACAATTATATTACTATTTGTAAAAATTTATTATATAGTAATGAATATATAGCTGTAGATTTTAATGAGTTTATAAAAACACTACAAAAGAAAGTTCGTTCAATATTAATAAATAAATATACTAATAATTCTTATACTGATATTATAGATATTTATTTTAATGATGTTCGAAAAGAATATATAGCTCACCCACAAAATGAATCTAATGATTTAGATTTCCTACCAGAAAACAAAGATATTTTTATCACTAATAATTTAAAACTTGTTGTTTCTATTGCAAAGAAGTATCGTAATTTTGGTTTACCATTTGAAGATTTAATTCAAGCAGGTAATTATGGTTTGATGATAGCTTTTGAAAGATTCGATGCAAGTAGAAATACATTACGTAAAAAAATTATTAATGAAATAGAAATACAAGAAAACTCTTCATTTAATAAAGAAGAATCTATTAATATATTATCTCGTCATTTGACATATGACAATATGTTATCTCAAATGAGAAATAATATCCCAGATATAGGATTCACTAATAAAGATAGTTTTATTTCTTGGGTAAAACAAAACGTTAAAACAGCTGTCTTTGCATCTGTTGCTTATAGATGGATAGAATCTTATATAAGACAAGAATTAGATCATTATAGAACTACAATTAAATTTCCAAAATCTAAATTAGGTAACTTATTTGATGATACAAGTACACAAAGTTCAGGTAATAATATTGTTATTAGTTTAGATTCAATTAACCCTTATACTGACGATAATTATAATGATAACTTATTAGAAGACGTTGTTAACGATGATTTTGCTATTAATGATGAATATATTGCTAATCAAGAAAAGAATGAATATTATAAAACAGTGTTAGATTCTGTTTTCAAAGGTTTAAAAAATAAAGATATTAGAATATTAAAGAAAAAATTTGGTATAGGGTTCCCTAGCGAATTAAATTATCAAGAAATATCTGAATCAGAAGGTATATCAATAAATGAAGTAAAAGATTCAATTACTAAATCATTAGTATATATAAAGAATAATGTACCTGATGAAGTTAAAATAAATTTATTAGAATTATTTAGTTAAATGTTATGGTATTAGTACAAACAGCAAGCTTTGATACATTACAATCTTATATAGGTAAAGTAATACGATTTACTAGCGATTGTGAAATATTTGATTGTTTTTCAATAGACGGTTTACTAATAGATGTTATTAATACTTATAAAAATCAAGAATACATCTTTAAAGTAAAACGAATAAAAGATAATAAATTAGTAGATAAAATTACTGAAATCAGTTCAAATATGTCTAATTTAGGTATACATTTATTATAATATATAATAAAGATGTCTAGAATGAACGAGGATAGTGTTTAGACTAACCAGGATTAATTTTCTTTTATCTGACATGTATACTATAGTAAAATAAACAAAATGCCCTGGTGTGACCCTAAATGAACGTGGGAGCATTTTAAAAATTATAATTAAAATAGAATGATAAGTAGATGTTTAATTTGTGATAATGAAGTTTATGTTAATGAACCATATTATGAATCTCATAATGGGATAATATGTAAAACCTGTGGTGATGATATAATTAATATGGCATCTAAATTATCATATATAGATATTAATAAAAAACAAGAAAACAAACTATCATTATTACAATATAAGCCAATAGATATATATAATCATTTAAATAAATATGTTGTTGGTCAAGATGAAGCTAAACGTCAATTATCTATAGCTGTATATAATCATTATAAAAGAATAATAGATCCTTCTATATATAAATCTAATGTATTAATAGTTGGTAGTTCAGGTACTGGTAAAACTCATTTATGTAAATCAATATCTAAATTATTTAAAGTACCATTTGTTATTGTTGACGCTACGACTTTTACACAAGCCGGTTATATAGGTGAAGATGTTGAATCAATGCTAACAAAACTATATATAGAAAGTGGAGAAAATAAAATACTTACTGAACAAGGTATTGTATTTATAGATGAAATAGATAAATTAGCTTCTAAAGAAACTTTATCTAGAGACGCTGCTGGATTAGGAGTTCAACAAGCATTATTAAAATTTTTAGAAGGTACAATAACTAAAGTACCTATTAATACTAATAAAGATTGTAAAGAAACAATATTAATTGATACATCAAATATTTTATTTATTTGTAGTGGAGCATTTGTTAATATTGATGAAGTTAATTGTGAATCATTAGAAAAATTCGGTATTATTCCTGAATTAATAGGTAGATTACCAATACAAATAAAAACTAATAAATTAACTAAAGAAGATATTTTTAATATATTATCATCAATCGATGACAACATTATAAATCATTATATAAAATTATTTTCAATAGATGGTATAGAATTATCATTTACAAAAGAAAGTATAGAATATATAAGTGAATTATGTTATAATAACAAATTAGGAGCAAGATATATAAATACTGTAATGAATACTTTATTATCTGATTTTATGTTTAATATTAATAAATTTCAAAAAATCAGAATAACTAAAAAATATATTAAAGAAATCTTTAAATCATAATATAAAAATTACTATTTTTAATACAAAAAATATATATATTTAATTAATTTATGAGTCAAGAAAATATGGATGAAATCTTATCTGGTCAAATTCCTGATTTTGATAAAGATGTAACTCAACCAGTAACTAATCAAGAACTTGTACAAGAAGAAGTGGCTTATCAACCAAAGAAAATTAGTTCTAAAATTTTAAATAGAGGTATTAGTGATGAAGAAAAAGCAGAAACATTACAACGTATGGGTGGTTCATCATTAGGACAAAATATTTTTGATAGAGCTGAGAGTGCACAAGGTTGGAGACCTGTTGATAGACAACTATTAGGAGAACGTTCTTTATATTATCCAGAAGATTGGAAATTTATGGTACGTCCTGCTACAGTAGAAGTTATTAGAAACTGGTCAATGTTAGATGGAGAAAATAATAATAGTATTGATGAAGCATTTAATGAAATTCTAAAATACTGTTTAAAAATTAATACTGCTACAGGTTTAAAACCTTGGAATAGTATTAATGTTTGGGATAGATTTTTCTTTATTCTTATTATTAGAGAATACACATTCCAACAAGGTGAAAGTAAAGTAGAATTTACGGAAGATTGTTCAAATTGTGAATCTCCTCTAACATTTAACTTAACATCTCAATCATTAATGTATGATTTACCAGATGAAAGTATTTTAAAATATTATGATAGAGAAAATAGACAATGGATTGTTGACCCATTAGAATTTGATGTTGAATCAAATAAACCTATTGTGTTCCATATCCCTACTATTGAAAAGGATCAAAATATTAAAGCATGGGCTATCGCTGAATATCAAGAAAATAATAAACGTAAATTTGATAACGCATTTATTAAATTCTTATTATGGTTAAGTCCAAAAATTTCTAAAGAAATTCAAATTGCTAGAACTCAAATTAGAAAAGCTGAAATGGAATTTAAAAGTTGGAATACAGAACAATTCCAATTTAATAATGAGGTATTAAATAATATTATGGTAACACCTCAAACAAATATTTCAGCAATTTGTCCGGCTTGTGGAGAGGAGGTAGTAGCAAGACTTCGATTTCCAGATGGAATCCGCTCTCTATTCAATATGGTCAATAGACGTCCAAAATTTGGTACGAAATAAGTTTATTCTTTGTAGAGAATATCATATTCAACCTTCAGAAATTGACAGAATGTATTATTTTGAATATGAAATGCTAATTGATGAAGTTAAAGAATATGTTAAAGAACAAAACAAACAACGAAGCAAAGAAGAAGCATCTTATCCAAATTATAATCAAATGATGAGGCAACAACGTTCAATGATGAACTCAAGTGCATATAAACCATCTATGCCTTCGATGCCAAAAATGTCAATGCCATCATTTAAATAAAAAAAGTGTAGATTTAAATCTACACTTTTTTAATAAAAATATAATTATATAAGTATATGATAATAGCTGTAGATTTTGACGGAACTTGTGTAACACATGAATACCCAAATATTGGTAAAGACATTAATGCAGTACCAGTATTAAAAGAATTAGTTGAGAACGGCCATAAAATAATTCTTTATACAATGAGATGTGATAAAGAACTAAAAGAAGCAGTTCAATGGTTTGAATCTAATGATATTCCTTTATTTGGAATTAATGAAAATCCTACCCAAAGAAAATGGACTAAATCACCAAAAATTTATGCACATCTTTATATAGATGATGCTGCTTTAGGTGTACCATTAATTTTAGACGAAAGTATGTCTAATCGTCCATTCGTTGATTGGAAAGCAGTTAAAGTATTATTACAAAATACTGGTGTATTGGAAGTTATTAGTATTTAATAAAAAAAATTTTAAATTTATTAAACATGTTACTATATTGTAAATGTAAAAGCAGTATAGTAACATTTTATATATATTTATTATGGGAACGAATTTTTACAAAGTAATTAAACCAAAAATTAATAAAAGTCAAGTAAAAGAAATTACTAAAAATGTAAAACAAATACTTAAGGCTTCGGATGAAAATTGTTTTATTACTGATGAACAACTAGATTATATTAATGAACAATTAAGTGAACTAAAGTTTACTAAAGTACATTTAGGTAAAAGAAGTTGTGGTTGGCAATTTTTATGGAACCATAATAATTGTGAATATTATGAAAAGAATCTAGAATCTATTAAATCATTTTTAAATAAAAATGATGGATGGATTGAAGATGAATACGGTGATAAATACACTGTTGAACAATTTATTAAAGAAGAAATTGGTGAAGCAATGTATAATGATCCAGAAAAATATATAAATGGCCCTCAATATGATGAACAAGGAAAACATATTTATGCATGGGCAAAATGTTATGATTATGAATTTACTACAGATGAAGGTTTAAGATTTTCCACAAGTACTGAATTTTGCTAAAAATAAGATTATGAAATTGTTTGATGACGTAAATATTAATAAGCATTTGCTTTTTATTTTACATAAGAATTGTAAAGATATTCGTAAAATATTAGAAGATAAAGGTTTAGAAAATTTTGCTGAACCTAAATTTGATTTTCAAGCTTTCAAATTAAGAAATAAAGAAGGTGAAGGTTATATTAGAGTTGATATAGATAGAGGTCGAAAACTTATGAACTTTGATATTATATCACCTGATACTTTAAATTATCTTCATTCATTAAATATTACTTTAATTGATTGTTTTGATGAAGAAGAATTATTTATTAAACTTGTAACTGAAGAAATAAACAAAGTAAAACAACTATGACAGTAGAAGAAAGATTAATGATACTTGAAGATTTAGGTGCTAGAATTCCTTATGGTCTTGAAGTAAGATATGAATATCAAGAAAATAAATTCGTTTACGATACATTAGTATCAGTTAGTATTGATGAAGGTTATGAATATGTGTTAAAAACTTACTATATGCACGTAGACGATATGGAATTTGTTAAACCATATTTATATTCTGAAAGTGATCTTACTGACGAAATGAAAGACGATGCAGTTGAGAATAAAGCAGCAAAATATCTTGACGTACAAAAGAAATATTTTGTATTTAATAACGATATTAATACAGTTAAATGGTGCAATCGAAATAAAGTAGATTATCGAAATTTAATTGGTAAAGGATTTGCATTATCAATGAAAGAAAAACCAGTACTTTAAAGTACTGGTTTCTATATTTAAAATATTTTTTCATATTTAGATGCCTTAACTATTATTGGTTTAGGCTCTTCTTTTTTCTTCTGAACCATAATTTTCTTATTTACTTGAGATACTCTAATTTTATGGTCAAAGTAATCATCATTCATTTCAGCATGGTTAACAATAAATATTGATTTATCATCTCCCATACTATCTTTTAATACGCTTAACATAATATTACGAGAATCAGAATCCATATTCGACATTAACTCATCCATAACAAGAATATTTAAATCAACATTAGTTATAATATTTTGTAAGATACCAAATATAATAGCAATATCTACTGTTTTCTTTTGACCTGTTGATAAATTATTATAAGCTATTTCTTTTTCAAATGATTCAGAATAAATATGTGCTTTAAATTCTTTATCAAATTCTATACGATATGGTTGTTCAAGTCTATTAATAAAATAACTAATAGATTTATTAATATGAGGAATTAGAACATCTAATAATTGATAACGAAGTGTTTTAGTTAATAACTCTTCCATTTGTAGCCATTCCTCCATTTCTTTATTAGATATTTCAATATCTTCTTTTATTTTAGATAATTTTTCTGTATAAGTATTAATTAAATCATCATAGTTTTCATTCGATATTTTAAGTTTGCTATTAAATATTGAAATATCACTATCTATTTTTCTAATTTCTGATTTTATATTATTTATCTTTTCTTGCTCTTTTGACAATTTGTCATTATACTCTTGACTTAATAATACTAATTGATTTGCTACATTATTTTCATTAGCTTCTTCAATACTATATTTTGCACGATATTCATTACATTTAATATTATGTTCTTCTATTAAAACCGGATCTACAGCATGATTACATGTTGGACATGTGCCATTTTTAAATGTATCAATAAATTTACGTTCTTGTTTTCCTAAAGTTAAATATTCATTTTTCTTTGTATAATATTGTAACTTTTGGTCATTTAAAGATTTTTCTTTTTCTTTAAATTCATTATATATAGAATCATAAACAGATTTAATATTTTTACCTTCAGAAATTAAGTTTTGACGTTTCTCATTTAATTTCTTAACATCAATATTACTTTCTAATTGTATTTGCTGTTCATATTTCTTTTGTTTAAGACTTTCAATATTTTTGTTTGAATCTTCTTGAAGTGCTATTAATTTTATAGTATTATTTTGAATACTACGTTTTTCTTCTTGAACAATACTATTATATTCTGTAAATAATTTAAAACCAAATATCTCGTCAATAAATTCTTTTGTTTGACCAGGATTCATATCTGCAATAGAAGAGAAACCATTAAAAGATATTAAACACATTTTAACAATTGCTAATTTCGGAACATCATATAAGTCTTCTTCTAGAATTGTCTGCATATTTCTTTTACTAGAAGCAATCAATTGTTTTCCATTTACTTCTATATATAATGCTTCTCTAATATTACGTTTAATATAGATTTCTTTATTTTTTGATGTTAGATTTATTTCTATCTCACAAAAATCTGTATTCCAAGATATTAATGAAGGATTAGTTTGTCCTTTAACAGTACCTAATAAACCCCATAATAATGCTTCACACAATAATGTTTTACCTGAACCAATAGGACCAGATAATTTTACTAAACCTTGTAAATCATCAAAATCAAATTCTTGAGTATCATAACAAGATTTAAAATTAGTTATTTTGACGTTATGTATTCTCATTTTGTATTGTACCTTTCTTTTATTATATTAAATTTATTAGATAATGATTCAGGAATGTTATTAGAAATATATTCATTTATATTAGGTGAAAAATTTATATCTGAATTTTCTTGTAAATTATGTTCGTCATCATCTATTAAATGTATTCTAATATTTGAATTAACGTATGTGTTTTTAAGATGTTTTATTTGTTCAATATATTTAGGTTGTTCAATTAATTTTTTATTTATACATAATTGAACAAACGAATTTTCGAACACGTCATCAGTTGCGTCAAAAATATTTTCATTATATATTCTGATAAAACGGGGTGTTGTTATATTTTTAATTTTTTCAACAACTTTATAATCTTCTAATATATAAATAAATCTATCTTGATTTACATCATTAAATGTTAATGCACATGACGCACCTATATTATATAAGTTACATTGTTCATCATTAGAAATAAAGTGAATATGCCCTGACCACACAGGTACATTTCTTAAAGCAGTTATACGTGCACCTGGCCATACAGATAAATCAGCATGACAATAAACAGATTTTACTTCACTACCAAATTTATATCTATATAATAATTCATCAAAGTGATCAGTATTATCTGTCCAATACCAAGGTAGAAATAATGAATCTTCTATAAGAACAGGATCATCACAGACAAAAATAACATTAGGGTGTATTAATGTAAATTCTTTACCGAATACTGTTTCATAAGCATTATATTTAGCAGATTCTTCTAGTGGTGAGTAGTAATCATGATTACCAGCTATAAATATAACTATACAATTATTTTTTGCTGCTTCCAATACTAAGTTTCTAATACAAGTTTTTACTTCAGAAGCTACTTGCTGATTTATTGAATATCTAATATCAAATAAATCTCCTAGAAATACTATACGTTCTAATTTCTTTTCTTTTATTATACTTGTTACTTGTTCATTAATAAAATTACATTGTTTAGTTAGCCATTCTGTTGAATTAGATTTTACACCAAAATGGACATCACCAATAATTAGTTCTCTCATCTAAAAATATTTAAAATATATTTTGTATATAAAATAGTAATTTTAGTATTATTAATTAAAAATACTTATATATAAAATGACAGATCAAGTAACAATTAATGGAACAGTAACAACAACAAATGAAACATTAGAAACAACTACATCAAATATTTATGATGAAGTAGATAATTTATCTAATATAATAGGATCTACTATAGAAACAGACGAAATAAATCAAAAGAATTCTATTAGGCAAACAATATTAAACGATACTATTGGATTAAATACTAAAAATTCTGGTAAATTATATTTTGATAAAGCATTTAAAGTACAATTAACTAAACCTGATTATTTTGATCCTGTTATATTAAATGATACTACAACAAGGATGCACTATGTTAGGAGTTTAGCCTTTGAAATTGCTAAAGACTTATATACTTATGTTGATTTTAATAAAGTAAAAAGTAATAGAGACTGGGCAAAAGAATGTATAAATAGAGCTGTTGATTTTGCTGAAGTATATTTAACATATGTAGTTAAAGGATTAGATAGTTCATATAAAAATGTTGATTGGCAAAAACCAGAACCGGTTATTTCTCAACCAGATACAAAAGAATTAGAAGATACTGCACAAGGAGGAAACTAAATGTTATATTCTTAAAATTTATATATAACATTTCTATTTTATATATAAAATTATTTTAAGAAAAAATGACAAATAAAAGTAAATTAACATTAGTAATTGATGGGAACTGGCTTTTAATGTCAAGATTAGCAGTTATAGTTGGACGTTATTCCGATATGAAAACATTATGTAAAGAACTTAATCTATTAATGATACGTTCTATTAATCTTGTATTAAAAACATTTCCTGTAATCGATAATATTATTTTTGTAGCAGATGGTGGGTCTTGGAGAAACACAGATCTAGAAATACCAACGTTCCTACAAACTGAAGGAATTAAATATAAAGGTAATCGTACTCACGCTTTGTCAATTGATATTGATTGGGATGAATTATTCGCAAGTTATGAATCTTTTATAAAAACATTAAAAGAAAATGGTATTAATGTTTGTAAAGAAGACTCTATAGAAGGTGATGATTGGTGTTATTGGTGGAGTTCATATTTAAATAGTCAAAATACAAATGTTATTATATGGTCAAAAGATAATGACTTGAAACAACTGGTAAAAACAGATAAGAATAAATGCTTTACTGTTTGCTGGGATAAAGAAAACGGAATAACATGTTTTGATAGAGATGAAGGTGAATTTGATTTCTTATTTAACTTTGCTTATTCAGAAAATGATGATTTATTTAATTCAATTTGTAATAAAGCAGTAAATATTAAAAAAATTAACCCTAATACAATAATTGTAGATAAAATTATTCGTGGTGATTTAGGTGATAATATTATGCCAATTATATTAAAGAAACCTAAATCTCCAACATCTACTAGAATGTATCGTGTAGCAATAAAAGATTTAGATTTTAATATTAATATTTTTAATGAACAAGATATTAAATATTATATAAATAATCTTTGTTTAGGTAATTATAAAAATAGAGTAGGCGATAAATCTGAATATGATGTTTATGAACATTTTTTATATAATCGTGCATTAGTAACATTAACTGAAGATGTTTATCCTGAAAGAATTAAACAAATATTATCGAAATATACTGAATATTCAAAATGTAAAGATTTATCTATTGTTGAACAAAATATTACAGCGAAACAATCAGATGTACAAGATATTCTAGATTTAATATAGTATACAACAATATTAATTTTTATTAAAAAATATATTATTATTTTAATATTATAACTTAAATGTAATAATATATGGGTTAACTATGAACCCTCTACTTCTTTCTCCTATTATGAAGTTAGAAGCTACGTTTAGATATTTTCTAAGAATATTAAGAGAACCATTTATATCAGCATTGATATAGTGGTTTTCTTTTGTTTGATATAATCCTCTATTAATTCTTTTACCACTAGGATTAAACTTATTATCTGATTTACTATATACAGGAATAAAATCATCGTCTAAAAACGATACCTTACTAGTATAAGATTCTTCTTGTTCTATAATATTTATTCCCTTTAAC
>JAEIGA010000498.1_pt1 | contig 58298 bp, 44 predicted proteins | sample 9270691 | NCBI WGS metagenome assembly JAEIGA01 (sample SAMN17057246, study PRJNA624740) | gut metagenome | biome: biome; isolation source: fecal sample | host: Bos grunniens | place: China: Xizang | collected 2019 | reverse complement strand
TTTTCACATGAAATATTACACAATTTTTTAGTGGAAATCACAAAACATTCTAAATATTCATCTTGTGGAACAAGATTTGAGCCACCACCTAAAATAAAACTTGGCACTTTTGACTTGGAAAGCTCCGCTAACAAAAACTGTAAACTTTCCGCATTTTCTGGTTCTGCAAAAACTCTTGCTTTTCCCCCAACTTTAAATGTGGTATAATTTTTAAGAGGTTCTTCAAATTTCATTACACCTTTGAAAATCCCCATACTATTGATATTTTCTGCTATATTACGTAAATTATTCATATTAAATTTAGTATATAATAAATCTAAAATTTGATAAACTGATATATATCAATAAACTAAAATTAGAAGATATAGACAAAACCTTAACCGCTATATTAGGGAAAGGTTCTGTCTCATAGGAGAAAAAGATGGCATTACGTTTGTTTAATACAATGGGTCGCAAAATGGAAGATTTTAATCCAATTACAGAAGGAAAAGTTGGTTTTTATGGATGCGGACCTACAGTTTATAATTATGCTCACATCGGAAATCTTCGTGCCTATGTTTTTCTTGACACATTAGATAGAACCCTAAGATTTTTAGGTTACGATATTAACCACGTTATGAATGTTACAGACATTGGCCACCTTTCTGGCGACGCTGACGATGGCGAAGACAAAATGCTAAAAACCGCAAAAGAAAGAGGACAATCTGTTCTAGAAATTGCAGATTTTTACACAAAAGCTTTCTTCAATGATATTGACCGCTTAAACATCAAGCGTCCAACAACAGTTTGTAAAGCCACAGAACACGTGGGAGAAATGATTGCTCTAATCAAACGTCTAGAAGAAAATGGCCACACATATATGGCTGGAGGGAACCTTTACTACGACGTTTCCACTTTCCCAAAATACGGAGATTTAGCAAACCTAAATTTAGATGACCTAAAAGCCGGAGCTCGTATCGACGTTGACCAAAATAAGCGCAATCCTTATGACTTTGTACTTTGGTTCACAAAATCAAAATTTGAAAACCAAGCTCTAACCTGGGACAGTCCTTGGGGAAGAGGATATCCAGGTTGGCATATCGAATGTTCTGCTATGAGTATGAAATATCTTGGGGAATCCTTTGATATTCACACTGGTGGAATCGACCATATTCCAATTCACCACACCAACGAAATTGCTCAATCTGAAGGTGCCACTGGCAAAAAGTGGGTTAATTACTGGCTTCACAATGAATTCCTAGTTATCGCAAAAACCAAAGAAGGGGAAGAAGGCGGAAAAATGTCAAAATCCTCTGGTAATTTCCTAACTCTACAAACCCTTGTTGACAAAGGCTATCATCCACTTGATTATCGCTTTTTCTTGCTAGGTGCACACTACAGAAGTCAAGTTGCCTTCTCATTTGACGCTATGGATTCAGCCAAAAACGCACGAAAAGCTCTTGTTTCTCGTGTTGCAAAAGTTCTTGCAGAGGACAAAGATTTTACATACACAGAAACTGAAATCCTTTCTAAAAATGATTGGTCAGAAGCTGCATCAAAAGTAATTGCTGCTTTTACAAAAGCTATGGAAGATGACCTTTCAACTCCAAAAGCCCTTTCAGAACTTCAAGTTGCTATCAAAAACGCTGAAATTCCTGCAACAGAAAAACTTGCTTTAATCGCAAAACTTGATTGCGTTCTTGGTCTAGATTTGATTGCACAAGCAAAAGAAAATCTTGCAGCTCCAACAGAAACTGGAAATGCAAACAACGATCCAGAAATTGATGCCTTAGTTGTAGAAAGAAATGAAGCTAAAAAATCAAAAAACTGGGCAAGAGCAGACGAAATTAGAAATATCTTAAAAGAAAAAGGCATTGTTCTTGTTGATACTCCAGAAGGAACAATTTGGAAAAAAGAATAGATTTTTGTAACCTTTTTGGAGGATTGTTTGTTTACCAACGATATGAATCAGAATCCACTTTTCTCAAATGACGATAATACTGTTTTACATGCAGAAAATGATTCTGATTTTAGAAAAATATACAATAACGTGATGCAACTACTTTTTCGCATTTCTTACAGGGTTGTAAACGAAGAAGAAGCCGCAGAGGATTTAGTTCACGACTCTTTAATCAAAATGCGAGAAAAAAAACTAGTTTTTCCATCTATGGATGATGCAAAATATTGGTTAATTCGAGTTGTAAAAAACGCTTCTCTGAATTATGCCAAACGCAAGACCAGAGAACGAAAAGCTTACGAACGCGCATTACGAGAAGACACAAGAAAAGCAGAATCTGGTGAAACTGAGTTGTTAAAGGCAGAAACAATTGCAAAAACAAAGGCTGCTTTGAACAAATTGCCAGAAAAACTACGAATGGTATTAATTTTACGGGAATATGCCGAATTAAATTATAAGGAAATTGGTCGTGTCCTTGGAATTACAGAGGGGAATGTAAAGGTTAGAATATTCCGAGCACGAGAACAACTTGCAAAACTAATAGGAGAAAACGATGTCTACTTGCCCTGAGTTAGATTTATTATCTGTTTACCTTGACGAAGAGTTACCAAGACAATACGAGCAAAAATTAGAAAAACATTTAGCTTGTTGTGAAGAATGCAAAAAACATTATGAGACTTTAAAAACTGTTCATAATAACATGCGTGAAGATTCACAGAAAATTCTTTTTTCAGATACAGAGTTAGACGAAAGTTTTTTACGATTAAAAACAAAGATGAACTATAAATCTGTTGTTAAAACAACAAGTTTCCAAATTCCAAATTTAGCAAAATGGGCAATGCCTATAGTTACTGTTGCTGCCCTATTTTTACTAGTTATTTCCCCTATGAAAACTACAAAAAATCAACCTGTTTTCAATTCACAACAACAAGTATTTTCAGCAATTAATACATCAAACCAATATAATATTCCTTCTATGCTGAAAGAAACTGGAGTTGCGAAAGATGCATCTCTTTTTGCAACAACTCCTGTTTTTACCACAGGTGAACGATTAACAACTGCAACCATAGATATTTTCCGTCCAGATTTATCAGAAACTATAAGAATTAGCATAAATTTAGATGGATTTACATATTTCAATTCACAAACTCCCTATGAAGATGTTATACTACCAACATCTTTTACAGTGGATGTAGCAAAGTGAAATCAGAAAGCAAAATATCTTATTTATTTAGAAAATATCCTTCCTTTAGAGGAGGAATATACTTATTAGTTTGTTTAATCATTACTCTATCAATTTTTCTCATATCTAAGCATTTGCAAAAAACACCAATTATTTATTCTCTTTCTCCAGAAGTTGGAACTGGTGGAGAAGTTGTTACTCTAAAAGGTGCTTATTTTGGAAGTCAACGTTCTGACAGTTACGTTGAACTTGGTGGAAATAGAATCACAGCCTCGGATTATACAATTTGGACAGATTCAGAAATCAGTCTTGTTTTACCTTTTACCATTAGTGATGGCTTGATGTACGTAGTAACACCTGCAGGACGTTCAGAACCTGTGGTATTTACAAATAAGGATACAATGCCAATTCCAGTTGAAGAAAATGCAAGTACAACCAATCCTCAAATTCAATATTTTACTGCAAATCAATCTGGAAAACTAAATATTGGAAGTACAATTACAATCTCTGGAAACAACTTTGGTTCTTTAAGAAAATCAAGTAATGTATACTTTTCCACAAAATCAGAGTCAGCTTCCACAACCGAATGGATTTCTTGCTCAGATTTTGACAAGGACTATATTTTCTGGGGTGATCAAGAAATCACTTTACGAATCCCAGATGGTGCAACTTCTGGCTATTTCTTTGTAAAAACACAAAATGGTGAAAGTAATAAAGTTCGCATTGATTTAACAAAGGGAAACGGAACAAAAATCTATTCAGATGCCCATACATACATTTTGACTTTTGGTGCAAATATTCAAGACATTAAAAGTCAAAAATCTGCCTCTATAACGACTTTTATGCCTTGTCCACCATTAAGTTCTTGGCAACGAGAAGTATCAATCACAGAATCAGTGCCAACTCCCCTTCTTTCAAATTACGAAAACTCAATAATCCAACAGGTGAACATTTTTGATATTCAAAATGCAGAAGCTGAAAAATACGAGTTTAGAAATAATTTTGTTGTAAAGGTTCATGAAGTATCAACTTCAATTACCAATCCAACTGCAAAAACTCAAACTGCTGCAGCTGATTATTATTCTGCCTTCACAAAAAGTAATGATTTAATAAAATGCGATGATTCTCGAATTACAAAACTTGCTTCTAATATTGTAAAAAAAGAAACAAGTCCTTATAAAAAAGCACAATTAATATACAATTATATCATCAACAATTTTGTTTTGTTACAAGAAAACAAACCTCTTTCAAGTGATACTTTGGATGTTCTAGAAACAGGAAGTGCTGATGCCTACGATATGGCACTACTTTTTACAATGCTAGCACGAGCTGTAGGAATTCCAACAATAATGGATTCTGGAATTATTATTCAGCAAGATATGAGTGCAAGAAATCACTGGTGGGCAGAATTTTATCTAGATACAGTAGGTTGGATTCCTGTTGATCCTTCAATGGGAGCAGGACTCGAATGTGAAATCTTTCAACCAAAAGAAAATCCAAAAACTTTTTACTTTGGTAATTTAGATTCACAACATGTAACCTTCTCAAGAGATATTAACAATATAAAAAGTTCTCTAGCAGCTGGAAAAAAGGTATACAGACCGAGAACTTATGCGTTACAATCTATTTGGGAAGAAGCTTCTGATGAAACTTTGCAATATAGCTCATATTGGACTCCTGTCCAAGTTTTGGGAGTATATTAAAATAAGCTAAGGTGATTTTATCCCTTTAATTCACCTGTATTTGAGTTCTACAATATTGAAGAACCAAAACAAAAGTTTGCGTTGCAAACTTTTTTATTAATTGCTGTTTTTCACTTCGTTACAAAACAGCGTAAAAAATCCAATCGGAAATTGATATTTCCTCTTGGATTTTTTATTAGGATTGTGATAAGGTCTTCTCCTATAATGGCGTCGAAGGCCTTATCTAAAAGTTTGCGTTGCAAACTTTTTTATTTACTGCTGTTTTTCACTACGTTGCAAAACAGCATAAAAAATCCAATCGGAAATTGACATTTCCTCTTGGATTTTTTATTAGGAGAAAATTATGGTTAAGGTATTATCAGTTGGTGGATCGATTGTTGTTCCAAATGAACCAGACACAGAATTTTTAACTGCTTTTATCACAATGGTAAAAGATTGGTTAAAACAAGATAGTGCAAGAAAACTCATTTTGGTAGTTGGTGGTGGAGCCCCAGCTCGTGTTTATCAAAATGCATACAAAAAAATTACTGCTGATGAACAAAATAATTCAAGCGACCAAGCCGATTGGATTGGAATTATGGCAACAAGACTAAATGCTCAACTTCTAAAAGCAAGTTTTGGTTCTCTTTGTTCACAAGACGTAGTTTATGACCCAACAGCCGTTGAAGAATTTGCCGGTCGCATTTTGGTTGCAGCAGGATGGAAACCAGGTTTTTCTACAGATAATGATGCTGTTCTTCTTGCAGAGCGCTTTGCTGCAAAAACTGTTGTGAACCTTTCCAACATCGAAAAAGTTTACACAGACGATCCTAGAACAAATCCAGATGCAAAACCTTTAGATTCTATTTCTTGGGATGACTTTAGAAAAATGGTTGGAGATGAATGGACTCCTGGAAAAAACTGTCCATTTGATCCAATTGCAAGTAAAAGAGCTGCTTCTAATGGAATTTCTGTAATCTGCGCTGGTGGAAAAAACATAGAAAACATTAGAAATATCTTAGATGAAAAAGATTTTATCGGAACAAAAATCGGTTAATTTTTTTACTAAATATAGAAATCCAAAATAACAAAAGCCATCTTGAAACTTCAGAAGTACACTTCATTCAAGATGGCTTTTTTCTATGAACTTGTCATTAGAAAGAAATTAATTATTTTGCTAATTGATTATAAAGCTCTTCCAAAGTTAAAAAACTATAACCCTGGGCTTTTAAGTTTGGATAAAGTTCAGTTAAAATTGTTGCCAAATTTTTGCACCAAACGTGTCCAATCATAATTGCATAACCTTTTTTATCTGCAATTTCTAAGCCCTTATTAACCATAGCAATAATTTCAGCCCTATCTTGAATGTTATCCAAAAAAATATCTCGTTCAAGAATTGTCATTCCGCGTTCCATGGCAGCTTGTCTTACCTTGGATTCTGCGTTTGTTCTTGAATCTAAAAATATAAGATTACGTTCCTTACAAACATCCAAAACAGTTCCTATGTCACTTTGTGAAGCTGTAATCAAAGAACCTTCGTGATTATTCATCCCCACCACAGAATTAATTTCTGCCAAATTTTCCTTTACCAAAGCTTCAATTTCATAGGAATACATTTCTGGCTTGATTGCACCAGGTCCTGGATCCACAGAAAGATTTACAGCTTGCATAGGTTGATGTAAAATCGAACAAACTCCAGCATTTTTTAAAGCATTAGCGGCTTCCTTTGAATGAGGAAGTTTTGGCAAAATTGCCACAGTAATAGGAAAAGGCATAGACAAAAATGGCTTTAACTGAGTCATATTATGTCCAGCATCATCAAAAACAAAAACTAATTTTCCAGACTTTGTAGGTTTAATAGGATTTTCTTTTGGACTTTCCTTTACAATTTCTTTTTCAGTTGTTGCTTTTTGCGCTGTTTCTGTTTCTTGTTTTTGAGGTTCTTGATTTTGTGAATATTTTGATTGCGTAGAACTTTGCGTTTTTTGTTCCTGAACTTTGGTAGCAACTACAGTTTTCGTTTCTGTCTTTTCTTCTTTTTTTTCTTCAAGCCTTTTTTCCGTTTTTGGGCTTTCTGAATTTTTAACTACAGGTTGCTGAACTTCCTTTTTTTCTTGAACAATCGTTTCTAAAACAGTTTCATTTTGATTTTGTGACGGTGCAAAAAAAATGCTAAAAAAAAGCATTACTACGCCAACAATGAGAATTAAAAATGTAAGCAGAAATATTTTAGAATTAGAAAGGGTGAATTTTTGCTTTTTTTTCATACTTTTAGTTTAATTTTTTTAAGATTTATGGTCAATAATAACAAATACAGAATTTTGAATCACCAACAAATCCTGCTTTTAGATAAGCTTTTTTTGCAGATTCATTTGTATCTTTTACAAAAAGTGCAACTTTTTTCTGTTTTTCTTCCATGTCTTTGGCAAGTTTTTTTACCATAAAAGCTGCCAACCCCTTACCTCTAAAGTCCTCTTTTGTAAAAACTCCCCCAAGTTGAACCCAATTAAGACCTTGAGCATTTGTTCCAGCCTTTGCCACAAAGCAATTTGTAGAAATATCCCAAATTCCAACAATGTATTGATTTATTAAATTATGTCGAAGATTTAATTTGCAATTTTCAGGATTAAAATTTTCACCCGGAGGCAAAACTTCCACCATATCGTAGGCAGCTTGTAAACTGTACAATTTCTCTGTATCTTCAATAGAACACTTTCTTGCTTGAAAATTCTTTGGTAAATCTTCAATAACTAATTTATCTTGATTCTGAAAATTATCATAAATCATCAAAGTATATGGAATTTTGATTTTTGGCTTTTTTTCACATTCTATTATTTTATAAAGAAATTCTGTTCCCTTCATATCTCCAATAATTGAATAAATGAAATGTCTGCTTAAAATCGGAAAAATTAGTTTTTCAAAATCTCCCTTATATTTAAAATTCTCATCAAGATATTTCTCTTCAAAATGATGTAAAACAATCCCACCTTCAGAAATTGCCAAAACTCCCACAAGATTTCCTGCAAAATAAAAACCATAACCTTTTATATATTTGGGAAGCAGGGAAATATCACCATTTTGAATAAATCTACTCATTAAAGTTATGCAAGTTTTTTCTTCTAAAGATAAAAAATCAATTATAGACTTTAAGTTTTCATAGGAAATTGATTTAACAGAAAATCCCATAAAAAATCCTTATTCCTTTGATGTTGGAACTGTTAATGGCAAATTGCCAGAAATATCAATTTCTCCCGCCAATGCAGCAGCAACAGCTTGGAAAGAAAAATCTGAATAACTATAAGCTAGTAAAATTGTGTCTGCAAAATCTAAGTCGATAACATAATTTGGAGACAAAATTGATATTATAATTACCCTGCAACCAGCATCTTTTAATGATTTTGCAAGTCTAGCACTTCCTGGGTCTGAAACACAAAAAATCACAGTATCAAATCGTCGAGCATAATATGGCAATTCTGAAAGATATTTTGAAAGATTTTCGTTATCCATATTGTATTTATATGAATAAAATTCTGCATTTGGATAACGCTTTATTAATTCATCCCCATAGGCAAAAAATTGGCCACAAAGCAAGACTTTTTCCTTCGCTGCCATTTCAGAAGTATAAGGAAAGGTTCCTGTTTTTAAAGCACTTATAGAACGACATGCCTGTTGAAAGAAAAAATCTTCAGAGCCTGGGGCAGGAATACTAGAATCAACCTTTGTAACATCTGGATACAAAGGCACAGGATTTTTCCCTTTGAAATAGTCCAACTTTGATTTTACAACTCTATGGGCAGCTGTTCTAACTTGATTAAAAAAGTTTTTATCTGTGGTCATCAATTGTAAATTATTTCGCCACAAAGCCTCGTTTAATCCTGCTGTAGAGGAGGAAATTACAATATCATTTCCTGCTTCGATTGCAAGTTTTACAACATTGGAAACAACTCCTGCATATTGCCAAGCACCTTGCATCATTATGTCATCAGTGATAACAAGACCGTTATATCCAAGCTTTTCCCGTAAGATTTTTGTAACAAAAGTTTTTGAAAGGGAAGCAGGTTCTCCATTTGGAACAATTTTTGGAAAACTTATATGTCCAGTCATTATGGCTGGAACACCGGATTCAATTAAGGAAATAAAAGGAACCAATTCCCTTGAAAAAAGTGTTTCCTCATCAATATTGATAACAGGCAAGGCACCATGAGAATCCACATCTGTATCTCCGTGACCTGGAAAATGTTTTGCAGTGGCAATAATTCCAGCATCTGCATGTCCCTTAGCCCAAGAAGCTCCTAAAATTCCTGTATATTCAGGATTTTCCCCAAAAGACCGAGGTCCAATTACAGTAGATTCAATTGTAGAATAAATATCGATTGTTGGAGCAAAGTTCATATTTATTCCCAAAGCCCGTAATTCTTGTCCGATATAATATCCTGTGTAATAGGCGTCTTGGGGATAACCACTGGAACCAATTGCAAGATTTCCCGGAGTATCGCTGGTGTCTCCTTTTACGTGACGAACAGAGCCGCCTTCTTGGTCAGTTGCTACATAAAGAGGAATCTTAAAGCGGCAAGTTTGGGCTTTTTTTTGTAATTCTGTAATTGACTTTGCAACTAAATTAATATCGTCTGTGTTCCAACCAAAAACTTTTACACTACCCAAAGCTCTTTCTTGCACCCAAGCGTTTAACAAAGCTGTTGGTTCAGCTCCAGACCAGCCAAACATCAATATTTGTGAAAGTAATTCATCATTTGTCATTCGCTGAATAATAACTTCAGCCAAAATATCATTTGGTAAATCGCTCCAAAAATCAATATTTTCTGGATAATCTGCTTCATTAATTTTTACTTGTGCAAAAGTCGAAGCAAATCCAAATATCAATATGGACAAAACAAGAAAAAACTTTATTAATAATGGGCGGTTCATTTTATTTATAAACCTCGTTGTTTAACTCTCGAATATAAAGTCCTGCACTAAAGGCAGCGGTTGCTCCATCTGCGGTAGCTGTAACAACTTGACGGAAAGGTTTTGAACGAATGTCTCCAACACAATACATTCCTTTTATGGCTGTTTCCATTTTTTCGTTGGTTTTAATGTAACCACCTTCGTCCTTTGGAAGCATTTCCACTAAGTCTGTTTGAGGAATCATACCAACAAAAATAAAAACTCCGTCAGCATTTATCGTAGAAAGTTCTCCAGTTTCAGTATTTTCTAAAATCAATTCTTCTACTTTATATTTTCCCTTTATTTCCTTTACCACGGTGTTAAATTTCACTTTGATTTTTGGATTACTTAAAACCCTATCGGCTACAGCTTTTTGGGCTCTAAAAGATGATTTTCTGTGAATCATTGTTACTTCACTTGCTAAAGTTGCAAGATATGTGGCTTCATCACAAGCAGAATCTCCACCACCAATTACAACAACTTTTCTATTTTTGAAGAATGGACCATCACAAGTTGCACAATAAGAAACTCCCATTCCGGAAAGTTCCTTTTCTCCTGGAACACCAAGTTTTCTATGAGCAGCTCCAGTTGCAATAACTAAAGTTAAACTTGTTTGTTCTCCCTTATCTGTTTTTACAATAAATTGATTTTTGATTTTATCAATGGAAGAAACTGTAGCTGTTAAAAATTCAGCACCAAAGGCCTTTGCCTGTTCTGTCATGGTTGCTATAAATTCGTTTCCCTTCACCCCAGGAAAAACCCCAGGATAATTTTCAAAATCGTTGATATTTAGAACTTGTCCACCAACTGCGGCATTTTCAATTACTAAAGTTTTTAAGTTTGCTCTTGCACCATATTGTGCAGCAGAAAGTCCAGCAGGCCCTGCTCCAATAATAATTAAATCGTAAATCATATTAGAAATATACAATAATTCAAGTTTTAAGAATAGAGTATTTTTATGGTATTTTAAAAAAACTAAAGAAAAATGACTAGACAAAAAATCTTTTTCTTGATATATTAATGAAACTTAAGTCAAAGTTAATTTGGCGCCATACCCAAGCGGTAAGGGAGCGGTCTGCAAAACCGTTATGCATCAGTTCGATTCTGATTGGCGCCTTCTAAAAGTCCTAGCAATTTTGTTAGGACTTTTTTTTGCAGCCTGTATTGCAAAGCAGCAGGTTGATTATATATAGGCGTCCAAATTGGACGCCATTTTTTTTACAAATTACAATTCAAATTGCTAACAACTTTTCTTTTTAAATCCTTATATTAGCTTAAATTAGTTGTCAGAAAAGACGTACCCCCCCCCCGAATTTTCTGAGGATGTGACATTTTGTTGTTTACACAAAACTTGATTTGTAACATAGGCTAATTGATTTGGATCAATTGGCTTTCCAATATGGGCATTCATACCAGCTTTTCTACATTTTTCCACATCTTCATCAAAAACATTTGCAGTCATTGCGATAATTGGAATTGTATGACCTTCAACTTTTTCACCATTTCGTAAAGTTTCTGTGGTTTCATAACCATTTAATTCTGGCATTTGAATGTCCATATAAACTAATTTATAAAATCCCGTTGGTGCCTTATTAAATTTTTCTACTGCAATTCTTCCATTTTCTGCAAAATCACAAACAATATTAATTCGTTCTAACAACACTTTTATGATTGTTCTGTTTATTGGATTATCTTCAACAACCAAAGCTGTTATGCCACCAAAATCGCACCCTTCCCTTTTCTCAGACTTTTCAGATATTTCTTCCTCTGTTTTTGTGCTAATTGGAAAAAACATTTCAACAACAAATTTGGTTCCTTTATTTTCTTCACTTGTAACAGTAACAGAACCACCCATGGTTTCAACAAGATTTTTTGTAATTGCAAGACCTAAGCCACTACCTTCAATATTAGAAACCTTGGCAGTATCTTCCCTTGTGAATGGACTAAAAATCTTATCTATATTTTCTTTTTTTATCCCCATTCCAGTATCTTCAACAGAAATTTTTAAGCTACAAGTTCCAGCCCTTAGGGATTCATTTTCTTCAATAGTGAACCAAATTGAACCAAGTTCCGGTGTAAATTTTACAGCATTGTTAAGAAGATTTATCAAAATACGCTGAATATGCATCTTATCACCAACAACAAAATTATGTTCAATTTCACTTGATTCCACATACAAGGTGATTTTTTTCTTTTTACAATCAGAACGAATAATATTTGTTACATCATCAATTAACACATTCATATCGAAAGGTTCTTGCTTAATAATCATCTTTCCGCTTTCAATACGAGTCATATCCAAAACATTGTTTATAAGTTGCATTAAGTGATGTGAGGATTTTTTTATAATTTCAAGATAATTAAATACTTTCGGAGGAATATCAGCTTCTTGCAAAGCAAAATCACTCATAGAAATAATTGCATTCAAAGGAGTTCTAATATCGTGACTCATATTAGATAAAAACGAAGTTTTTGCAGTATTAGACTGTTCTGCCATAGCCAAAGCCACTTTCAATCTTTCATTTTGAGAGATTTCCTTTTGCTCCATTGAGTCTTGAATCAACTTACTTTTACTCTTATAAGCAAGAAGAAAAACTAACAACATTAGAATACAGATAATTGCAATTAAAATTATGCTAACCCGAGTGATATAATGGGAAAAATCATAGTGATCTTTATTAATAACTTCATCTGGAACCATCACCAATAAATGACATTGAGTTGGTGCATATTTGTTTTTAGGAATAATTGGATAACAAATAAAAAAGTGAGATTTTTTTGAAACTGTATTATTCATGAGGCCTCTAAATACCACACTTTCTTGAATGGCATGGCTAACAGAATTATCACCTTCAGTAAAGCCTACTACATCACAGTCTTTTAAATATGTGAATAAATTGTTTGGAAAATCCAAATATTCTTTATCCGATTTTGCCGCAACTTTTCCATTATTGTCTATTAAGCAGAAAAAACTCTGAGAATCAAATTGACTAGTATTAAAATTATATAAAACAGAATCTATATTAATGGAAGTAGAAACTGCGATTATTCTTTCATTATTAACACGAATCTTTGTTTCAACAGCTTGTAAATAATCTAATAAGGTTCCGTCTTGGCAATAAGTTCTTTTAACTTCTTTTAATATTCCAAGGTAACTTTTAGGATTTTCTTTGAAGATTTTTGTTCCCTTTTCATCATAAACATTGCCATTTTCTGTGTAAAAGGCAATATCATTAACTTTCCAATCATATTTTTTTCTATGTAAGAATGATTTTAAATCTGCAAAACTATCACCTGCATAACTTTCGCAAAAAATAGAAATTGATTCTACACTTTCCCAATTTTTTTGAAATTTTAATACAACATCTTCTGCCATGGTAGAAGAAAAATCTTCTAAATGTGAATATATTTCTTTTCTTTGAGTTTCTCTGAAAGTATTTTGTAAATCAGAAAAAAAATGAGTTGCCAACAGCACTGAAAAAAGAATTATCAAAGCAAATGCAGGAATAACAATTCGTCTAGAACTAAATTCATTCTTCATAATAAATATCCTTAAATCTTTATTGGATTATTATAATACCTGTAGTTATAACCGTCAAATAATGTTATACTATTTTTATGAAAACTGAACGAATTGATAAAGTTCTTGCAAAACATGGTTTTGGAACACGAAAAGAAGTAAAAAAATTATTACATACGGGTTTGGTATCCGTAAATAACCAAGTTATTACATCACAAGATTTTAAAATTGATTTAGAGTGCGATTCTCTTTTTGTAGATGATGAAAAAATCAATATTCGCACAAATTTGTACATAATGATGAATAAATGCCAAGACGTTGTTTGTTCTTCAAAAGATGGGCTCCATAGAACAGTTTTTGACTTACTTGACGAAGAAGATAATCACAGTTTTATGGGCGGTGATTTACACTGCACAGGTCGCCTAGATATTGATACAGAAGGACTCTTAATTCTTACAACAGACGGAAGTCTTACCCATAAATTGATTTCTCCAAAATCTGAAATTTCAAAAAAATATGCAATCACATTAAGAGATTCTGTAAATTCCGAAAATCAACAAAAATATATAGATGCTTGTAAAACAGGAATTGAAATACCACCAGAAGGAAAAGAAGCAGGTTTTACATCATTACCAGCAACTCTAGAATTTTCTTCAGACAACACTTGTTTCTTAACAATTACAGAAGGCAAATATCATCAAGTGAAAAGAATGATTGCAGCGTTAGGCAACGAAGTTATTTTTTTAAAACGCGTTTCAATAGGACCTTTAGAATTGGACGAATCCTTAAAACCTGGAGAATACAGAGAATTAACTTTCGAAGAAATAAACGCAATTTTTTCTTGCTAATTTGAATTTTCCACTTGCTAACTAAGTTATCTAGTTTTATACTTTTATAGATGAAAGTTTTATTAGCTGATGACGACAACGCAATGCGTTTATATTTTACTAAATTTTTAGAAAAAAAAGGTTTTACTGTTACTGCCTGTTCTAATGGAATGGATGCTTGGGAAGAATTTAAAAAAGAACCTTATAATCTAATTCTTCTTGATTGGAATATGCCTATAATGCCAGGAGCCGAATTATGTGAACGCATAAAACAGGCACAGAAAAATTCTTATTCCTATGTAATATTAATAACATCTCGTTCAGATTCTGAAGACATTATTGAAGGTTTGGAAAGCGGTGCAGACGATTACATTACAAAACCTGTTGTTGCAGCAGAGTTGAATGCCCGATTAACTTCTGCCCTTCGAGTTCTAGAATTCGAACAAAAACTTCAAGACAAAGAAAGAGAAGTTCGCTTAAATTGTTATAAAACATTAACTCAATTAGCAGAAACTAGAGATCATGAATCAGAAGGCCATATGAACAGAGTTGGTGAATTCTGTGCAATGATTGCAAGACAATTTGGCTGTGATGAAGAATTCTGCGAATCTCTAAGAATTTTTGCCCCAATGCACGACATTGGAAAAGTTGGTATTCCGGATGGCATTTTACATGTTCCAAGAGAACTTTGCCGAGAAGAATTCCAAGTTATTAAAATGCATACTCAAATTGGATGGCAAATTCTAAAAGACAAGGAAGTTTTTGAACTTGCGGCAGAAATTGCATATACCCACCATGAACATTGGGACGGCAATGGTTATCCTCGTCACTTAAAAGGTATAGCAATTCCTCTTTCTGGAAGAATTTGTGCAGTTGCAGATTGCTACGATTCTCTACGTTCTGTTCGTTCTTATCGTTCAAGAGTATCCCATTCACAAGTTATGAATTGGATACAGCTATCATCTGGAACTCTTTTTGATCCTCAAATCGTAGAAGCAGCTGTTGAAATTCAAGATGAACTAAAAGAGTTATTCGATTCCACATATACAATAGATGTGGAATCAACACCAGTTAGAGAATAACCTTTTCAAAACCGAAAAAAAGACACTTTTTTAAAGTTCAAATACTTTTTTTCTTTTTGATTATGGTTGATAATTCAAAAAGTAGAAGATTTCATAAATCTGCTAAAATGTTTTTCTCCTAACTTTAGGGACTGTCATAAAAAATGTTTGTTGGTTACAAATGTTAGACAGTCCCATATTTTTTATAAACTTAATTTTAGGATATCTTATGCTATTTTCTAAAAGAATTATATTTTTTTATACCACCTTGATTTTAGTTCCTCTTTTTGTGGGAATTATCATTTTTACGTCAAATATCCAAAACAGACAAATATCCGATGCACAACGTGATAACGAGCAATTTCTTTATAATAGCATTCAAAAAATAGAAAAGAATCTAGAATCCTTTGCCCAACTAGAAAGTGCAGCCAACGCAAATGAAGATTTTATGTTTTTTCTACTAAATAAATCAGATGCCCTATCCACCAGTGATATTGAAAGCTACAAAGCAGAATCAAAGGCCCTTTCTAGACTTCTTTTAGTTCTTCCAGATATGTATGCCCTACGATTTTTTGTTGACAACGAAAACATTCCAGAATCTTGGCCTGTTATTTTAAGTTCAAAACGATTTAATGCTTCAAAATTACGCAAATGGGAATTTAATTTCGTTGCAAATTTTATGGGCTACTTTAATCAATACATGGAAAAATCAGTTTGTCTTACAAAACCTCTTTTATATAAAGGAAATAAAATCGGAAACATTCAAATTGCTATGAAAATGGAAGACTTTTTCCCTTTCTTATTTGAAAAAAATTATCCAAATATCAATAATTATATATTTTCCATAGAAAATGGCGAATTTATCCAAATTACAAATGAGGAAATTGATAAACTAAACACTCCTTTAACAAGCAAAGAAATAGATCTTTTAGAAATCTATTACGATGAATCCCCAAGGACTTATAATTCATTCAGAATGCACACAAGTTATGGGTCAACTATTTTTTCATATCAATACATTCCAAGATTAAACATAATTATTTTTTCAGCATATAATTTAAATAATTTAAATCTTTCTTTTCTTTGGTTAAAGTGCTTAGCAGTACTTATTCTAATCATTACCTTTTTTGTTTTTTATTTTGTAATAAAATATGCAACAATGCGATTATTAAATCGTGTTTTCCTCTTGATGAATGGACTTAAAGAAGTTGAAAAGGGAAATTTGGATATTCAACTAAAAATTGATGGAAATGATGAAATCACAGACACCCAGATTGCTTTTAACAAAATGATAAATCAACTAAAGCTTCAAATTAAACAAATTGAGCATGAACATGAATTGGCCGCCGATACAGAAGTAAAAGCTATGCAAAATCAAATCAACGCCCACTTTTTATATAATGTTTTGGAAACAATAAAAATGCAAGCCGTATTAAATGACCAGGATGATATAGCAGAAAGTTTAACTGTTCTTGGAAAAATGATGAGATACTGTTTGCGTTGGCGAGTTCATAAAGTTCCTTTGCAACAAGAAATAGATTATGCCCTTTCCTATGTTTATATTTTAAATCTTAGAAATGATTATGTTTTAGATCTAGAAATCAACATTGATTCTGAGTTTTTAAATGTTGAAGTACCAAAAATGATTTTGCAACCAATAATCGAAAATTCATTTATTCACGCCATTGAACCCTTTGGAAAAGATTCTCAAATCAAGATTTCTACAAAATACGATAGCAATAAAAAAGTTTTATATATCTGCGCAAAGGACTTTGGACCAGGAATTCCACCAGAAAAACTAGAGCTTTTAAAAAACTATCTAACGGATAGCAACTTTGAGAAAAAAAACAAAGGCGGAATTGGACTAAAAAATATTCAACAACGCTTAGAAATGTTTTATGGAAAACAATATACAATTCAAATACAATCAGAAGTTGGAGAAGGTACTTCTATTTGTATTCCAATTCCCATAGAACAAAATCAAAATACAAACAGTTGAGAAAATCCAGGAGGCAAATATGATTTCGATTGTAATAGCAGATGATGAAAAATTGATTAGAGCCGGAATAAAAAAAATTATCGAAACTATGATTGCAATTCCTGTTGCAATCACCGAAGCAAAAAATGGAGAGGAAGCTCTCACTATTTGTAGAGAAGAAAATCCAGATTTGATAATCACAGATATTCGTATGCCCAAAATGGATGGCATTGAATTGATGAAAAACCTTTCAAATTTAGAGAAAAAACCAGCTATCATAGTTTTAAGCGGATTTGATGATTTTACCTATGCAAAGGAAGCAATTTCCTGTGGTGCAATTTCTTATATTTTAAAACCTGTAGATAAGGAAGAATTAATTATAGCTGTAAACAATGCTATTGCAACTGTAAATCAAGAAGAAAAGAAAAAGAATGAAGCCATCATAAAATCAATTGCAGAAGAAGGCAGAATAGACGCTTTTGAAATTCCGTCAAATTGCTTTTTCGACAACGGATTATGTTGCGTTGTGGCAGTTGGCAAAAAAGTTTTAGAATCTTTAAAAACTGCTTTAACCTCCGTTTCTTTTTATGTCTTAGAATCAAAACGAGATTTTGTATCCATAGTAATTCCACGGGAAGCAGTATATTTACTAACATCAGATTTAACTTTACAGCATTTTTCAATGGGAATTTCTTCCTTTTCGGATCATTTATCTGCCCTAAGAACCTTGCGAACCCAAGCCTTCATCGCATTTTTACAAAATTATTTTACAAATAACTTTCCAAAACGAAAAAATCAAATCACATTTTTTAATGAAGATTTCGCTATTTCGGATTATTCACTTATAGATTCAAAATATAAAAAATGCATTGCCCGTTTAGATATTTCAAAAACCGAAGAAATAAAATCCAGTGTTGACGATGTTTTAAATTTTGAAGATTTTCCAGAAGAAAAAAAAGGAAGTTTGCTATATTATTGTTACAATATGTTTACCGATAATCTTTCAAATCGATTTTTAGCTGAAAGTACAAACGATACCTATTTGCAGTTAAAATCTATTATGTTAGAAAACATTTGGCAATTTGAAAATATTTCGGAATGGAAAACCTGCGTTTATGATTATACTTTATATTTAAGTGCAATTTTACAAAAGGATTCCCAAGAACATCCTTCTATTACAAAGGCAATAGCCTACATGGAAAAACACTTTACAGAAAATATAAACATGACCGTTGTGGCAAATGAAGTTTCTGTAAATTACACTTGGTTTTCCGAAAAATTCAAAGAACACACAGGTATCAATTTTAATGATTACCTAAAGCGTATGCGAATTGATGAAGCAAAACGTCTTTTGGAAAAAGGAATGTATAAAACCTACGAAGTTGCAGATAGAGCTGGATTTGGAGATGTAAAATATTTTATGAAAACCTTCAAATCCTTTACAGGAATGACCCCAAAAGAATACAAAATTCACATATCCAACAAGAAGGATGAAAATCAATAAACTTCCCTGTTCAAGTAATAACAAACTCTATTAAATATTAGTTTTTTATGATAAAATAATGTCTATGAAATATTTTGATAGTGATTACCTAGAAGGATGTGCTCCTGAAATCCTAGAAGCACTTTCCAAAACAAATTTTGAACAAACACCAGGATACGGAAAAGACAAATATTCTGACAGTGCAAAAGAAAAAATTAAAGCCGCTTGTGAATGTCCAGAAGCTGATGTTTGGTTTTTAGTTGGTGGAACTCAAGCAAATTCCACAGTGATTGATGCAATCCTAAAAGTTGGAGAAGGCATAATTTCCTGCGACACAGGTCATATTGCAGGACACGAGGCAGGAGCCATAGAAACCTTTGGACATAAAGTCATTACCATTCCCCACAAAAATGGAAAACTTTCAGCAGAAGATGTAAAAAAATATCTTGTAAACTTTTACGAAGATGCAAGTTTTGATCACATTGTTCCACCAGGAGCAGTATACGTTTCTCATCCAACAGAATACGGAACTCTTTACACAAAAAAAGAACTAGAAGATTTACACACAGTTTGCCAAGAATATGATATTCCTCTTTTCTTGGACGGTGCTCGTTTAGGATATGGACTTGCAACCCCAGGAACAGATGTAACATTGCCAGTTCTTGCAAAAACCACAGATGCATTTTACATTGGTGGAACAAAGGTTGGAGCAATGTTTGGAGAAGCTGTTGTTTTCCCTAAAAAAGACATTGTTAATCGCTTTTTTACTACAATCAAACGACACGGAGCCTTACTTGCAAAGGGAAGAATGCTTGGTATTCAATTTGATACACTTTTCACAAATGACTTATATCTAAAACTTGCAAAAAATGCCATGGATAATGCAGTTTATCTTAAAGCAGAACTTGCAAAAAAAGGATATAAGTTTTTTATAGACTCTCCAACGAACCAAACCTTTGTAATTCTAGAAAATTCCAAAGTCAAAGAACTTCAAAAAGAAGTTTCTTTCAGTATTTGGGAAAAATATGATGATACTAACACCGTTGTTCGGTTTGCAACAAGTTGGGCAACAAAAAAAGAAGATGTGGACTTTTTGCTAAATCTTTTGTAAAAACAGATTTAATCATCGAATAATTACATTTTATTAAGAAAAAGCCCGATTTTAGTGAAACATCTAAAATCGGGCTTCATTTTATACTATAAAAACAGTATTAGGTAAAACAAAAATTATTTTTCAGACATTAACAATGTCTTAGAATCTAGTTTTAGACTAGCTGTATCACATGCTGTACCATGTGATTTTAAAATCATCATTTGAATTGTATCTGGTTTTTGTGCAAGATGAATAACACAATCCACATCAGGATTATCATAAGCATCATCATTGTCCACATTATGGCTAAACCAAATTACAAGATTTGCTTCTTTTCCATAATTTTTTAATGCATTGAAGTCATCAGTTTTCAAAACTGACAAATCCAAACCATCAATAATTAAACAACTAGCATCGATTCCACCTTGAACCAAAGCTTTTAGTGTATTAATAATTCTTGCAGCTGAAACTGTATCAGGACTGAAGTTCAAAATCACACGATTACGGATAACAGAAGATTTTACATCGTCTGCATCTGCAAGATTTTTCTTCTTTGCAGTTTCTGTAAAAATATCCTCGTACCAAGTAATTACGTTATCAGAATGTTGGTTAAAAGAAACGTGTACAACTGATTTTTCTTGTAACAACATATCAAGACCAATTTGTACCAATACAGAAGTTTTCCCCAACCCTTTTTTTGATGTAAGAACACCAATTTCACCAGCTAAAAGACCACCATTAGCAGCCTTTTCTAAAAATCGTACTGGACTTCTCTCAATTAATTCTTGCTTTACCATAATATTAGTTCTCCTTAAAAATATTTTTAATTAGGAAAGTTGAAGGTATATATGTAAATATACACAGGATTTTGAATATTTCAAAACTTTTGTTTTTCTCTTCTAACATTCCTCTTACGCTTTTTATTGTATCTCACAATTTTGCTTTTGTACAATTTTTATTTGTTATAATTTAAATATAGCAAAAAAACGTAAATTCTTTTGATTTTGCAATTGACAAAAAAATGTCTAATTCGTATATTACTTGCCTTTTTTCAGAAAAACCTAAATTCATATAAAAACAAAAAAGCCAGTTTCAAGACTTTTACCTCTTAAAACTGGCTTTCATATCAACTAAGATTAAATTATTGCTAATTATTTACCTTGTTGTTCTTTGCGTTTCTTTTCTTGGTATTCAGCAATTAGTTTTTCAGAAACTGATGTAGGAACTTTTCCGTATTTTTCAAATTCCATTGAGAATTCTGCTTTACCTTGTGTTAAAGAACGTAGGATTGTTGAGAATCCGAACATTTCTGAAAGTGGAACTTCTGCTTCAACACGTGAGAATGCACCGTCTTCTGTTGAAGAAACGATAACACCACGACGTTGGTTAATAGCACCAAAGATGTTACCTTGGAATTCTGTTGGACCTTCGATAGAAACTTTCATGATAGGTTCCATGATACATGGTTTTGCTTTTTCATAAGCTTCACGGAATGCACCTTGAGCAGCTAATTGGAAAGCAATATCAGAAGAGTCTACTGGGTGAGATTGACCATCATTGATTGTACATTTAACACCAACGATTGGGAATCCGATTAGAGAACCCTTTGTCATAGATGCTTTGAAACCTTTATCACAAGAAGGTACGTATTCACCAGGAATAGCACCACCCTTAATATTGTCTACAAATTCGTAGTCTTTATCTCCGATAGGTTCCATGAAACCAGCAACACGACCGTATTGTCCAGAACCACCAGATTGTTTTTTGTGTGTATAGTTGAAGTCTGCTTGTTGAGTGATTGTTTCACGGTAAGCTACTTGTGGCATACCTGTTTCAACATCACAGTTGTATTCACGACGCATACGTTCAACGTAAACATCTAGGTGAAGCTCACCCATTCCTTTGATAATTGTTTCGTTTGATTCAGGATCAACGTATGTTTGGAATGTTGGGTCTTCTTTTGTAAAGCGGTTAAGAGCTTTTGCCATTTGGTCAGCAGATTTCTTATCTTTTGGTTTAATAGAAAGAGAAATAACTGGGTTTGGAACGAACATAGAAGTCATTGCGTAGTTCAAACTTGTACTACAGAATGTATCTCCAGATGCACATTCAATACCGAATAGAGCAACGATATCTCCTGGTAAACCTTCGTTAATATCTTCCATTGAAGCTGAGTTCATACGAACAAGACGTCCAACCTTGAACTTTTTACGTGCACGTGTATTGTAAAGTTCTTCACCTTTTTTGATTACACCTTGGTAAACACGTACGTATGTTAACTGACCATATTGACCGTCTTCTAGTTTGAATCCAAGTGCAACACAAGGATCTTTTTCTGAAGAAGAAAGTTCAACAGGTGCTTCGTTATTGTCTAGGTCAAGAGCATTGTTTTTAACTTCTGTTGGGTTAGGAAGATATTTTACAACACCGTCTAGAAGTGGTTGAATACCCTTGTTTTTGTATGCAGAACCACAGAAAACAGGAACAAATTGTTCAGCAAGTGTACCCTTACGGATTGCAGCATTAATCATATCTTCTGATGGATCACCTTCTAACATTGCTTCCATTAGTTCATCAGAGAACATTGAAGCTGCGTCTAGAAGTTCTTCACGATATTTGTTTGCTTCGTCTACTAAGTGAGCAGGAATTTCAGCATAGCGTAGTTCAGTACCAGAATCACCTTCAAAGTAGATAGCCTTCATTGTTACAAGGTCAACAACACCTTCTAGTTTATCTTCTAGACCGATTGGAATTTCCATCATGTAAGCGTTTAGACCTAATTTTTCACGTAGTTGCATACGTACTTTGAATGGGTTTGCACCTGTACGGTCACATTTGTTTACGAATGCGATTCTTGGAACGTGATAGCGTTTTAGCTGACGGTCAACAGTGATAGATTGTGATTGAACACCACCAACTGAACAAAGAACAAGAATAGCACCGTCAAGAACACGTAGAGAACGTTCTACTTCTACTGTAAAGTCTACGTGGCCCGGTGTGTCGATTACGTTGAAAGTGTGATCTTTCCATTGAACCTGTGTTGAAGCAGATGCAATAGTAATACCACGTTCTCTTTCAAGTTCCATGTTATCCATTACAGCACCAACACCGTCTTTACCACGAACTTCGTGGATTGCGTGAATCTTATTACAGTAAAATAGAATACGTTCGGATAGTGTAGTTTTTCCCGAGTCAATGTGGGCACTGATACCGATATTTCTCATTTTAGTAATATCGTAAGCCATACTGTTTGTACCTCTTAAAAAAAATATATCTTTTGCAAACAAATGCAATGATTTCAAAATAAAATCAGTCCTTGTCAATATACAGAAAAGAAAAAATAGTTTCAAGTACTAAAAGAATTTATATGAAAATAATCATTGATTTATTGAAAAATGTGCCATATAATTTTGTTTCGAAGTTATAGTTTTTTTATAAAATTGAAATAAGCGATTATTTTTTTCAATTTTTGATTTTTTTGTTAAAATATCAAAACACAACAACTTGATTCTTTTTTTCACAGATTTTTCCTTTCTTTCTTTTTTACATTTGCCAAGCCCCAAGTTCAGTTGTATAATTTCCTTGTGAAAAAGCTTTTTTTATTGATTTTAGCCTGTTTTATCTTTACCTCTTGCGATTTTCTTCCAATAATTACAGAAGTGATTATTGCCATTGCTTCTCAAAATCAAGAAGCTTCAAATTCTTCTAACACCGAAGAAACCATCCCATCTTCAAAAGAAGATGTTCCTGCAAAGGCTCTAGAATATGCATATAAATATTGCCATGCAGACACAAAATATCAACTTGGCGGACAAGACAAACTTAGAACCATAAAAGTTGATTGTTCTGGGTTAGTAATAAATTGCTATTTATACGCTATAGAAGGCACAAAATTTACTTTACCATTTTCAGATACAACCTCTGCTTTACTTTATTCAACCTACACAACCAGAGTTGAATCTCCTCGCCCCGGAGACTTAATTTTCATGGGACCCGAAAATTCAAAAAAAATTGACCACGTTGGAATCTTTGTGAAAAAAGAAGGAAACAAAATTTGGTTTATTGATGCCACAGAAAGCTACAATGTAAAAGAAAGATATTACGAATCAACCAATAAAAAAATCAAAGGCTTTGGCATAATGAGACTGGAAAATAAATAAAATGCCAATACTAACCCCTTTTGATATGAAAAATCTTCCCAAACTTTTAAACGTTGTAAAAGATTCTTGGTCCATGGTTAAATGGGAAGAAGATTGTAAATCCCTTGATGTTGAATTCATTCTTAGAAATAACATTTTTCAAAATAAATATGCACTTCAATTAGAAGATAATAAAGAAATCTTAGCAGCCGCCTTTGCTGCAACAAAAGAAGATACCAACGATGCAAAACTTTGGCTAAAAGAAAGTTATAAAAATCTTTCCAAAAAAGACAAAGAAAGTTTAGCTTTAGTTTCTGACTATCTTGATTATATGGACAAAAAAACCTTTTCTTTCATGGGAAATGATGATATAAAACTAACTTTATTCATTAGCTTAAAATCAGGATTCGGAAAAAAAATACTTTCTGAATTATTCAAAATCTTAAAAGACGATGGATTTTCAACTGTTTATTTATGGACAGATTCTGACTGTAATTGCCAATGGTATCCTAAAAATAACTTTACCCTAGTTTCAGAAGAAGTTTATAGTCAATTTTCCACAACTACTCAAGAGTTTAGAACTTTCATTTACAAAAAGAAATTATGATTTTGAGACAAAACTTCTTAATTATTAACCACTGGTTCTAAAGAAGTTATTAGCATTGTTTTTTGCCAAGCATTTTTAACGTCTTTTAGCACTCCAACAACTTTTACGTTTTTTTCAGTATTTTTTGCAAACATTTTTTCAAAACTTTCAGAATCTTCTATAAAAAATGTAACTCGACTTTTGCTTTTAGAATTTTCAATTAAAATCCAATTATTGCCTTGGCGTTGCAAAATTCCATAAACAGTTATAGCTTCGCCAATATTTTCTTTTGTCAAAAATGAGTGATTTATAATTTCCACAGGATTTATCATTTCCACCGCCAAAATTTGTTCTTGATTATTTACAATCGCATTGACGTAAACATAGTTTTCATTAATTAGATTTAAGTTTGGCTCAACACTTGGTTCAACAACCTCTGGAATTTCAAGTTGTCTAGACTGGCACCCCAAAACAATACTCACAAGCCACAAGATAATAATTAGTTTTCTTTTCATTTTTTTTCATACCTTTATTTATACATTAAATTATATTTGATTATAAACCTTTTCAACTTTTGGTCGAATTTCCAAAAAGATATCTGTTAAAAGTGGATCAAAATCCTCACCCCTACCTTTTTCTATAATTGAAAAACAAGTATCTAAAGACAAAGCTTCTCTATAACAGCGTTTTTGAGAAATTGCATCAAACACATCTGCAATGGACATTATTCTTGCTTCTAATGGAATAGAGTCCCTACGTAATCCTTCTGGATAACCTTTACCATTCCATTTTTCGTGATGAAATCTTGCCACATTATACGCAACGGTCAAAAATCCCTTATCGTTTCTTTTGCCAAAAGTATTTTGAATAATCAAGCTTCCTTTTTCAGCATGTTCTTTCATTATTGCGTATTCTTCATCTGTAAGTTTTCCTGGTTTTTGCAAAATAGCATCTGGAGTGGCTATCTTTCCAATATCATGCATAGGAGCAGCTGTAATTAAATTATTCATAAAATCCTTAGTTAAAATTGTTTTGTAATATCCTCTACTTCGCAATTCTGAAGAAAGCAAATTAACGTATTCTGTGGTGCGTTTAATATGTCCCCCTGTATTATTATCACGATTTTCTACTAATGTTGCAAAATCAATAACGGTATCATGGCTATAAGCTTTTAATTGTTTTACAGCTGGTTCTTCATGATTTAGATAAATTCCCAAAACAAAAATTGGAGGAACAATTGCTGTTATTAAAATCTCAGGATTAACCATTTGAAGAATAGTAACTGACAAAGAAACTACCATATAAACAAAAATGGTCATTATCTTTTTTCGTTCTAGATATTTTAATCTTCTAAAAAATGTTAAAAACGTAAAAACAAAATACAAAAGAACTGTAGAATAGCAAGTATAAGCAGGCATTCCCATGGAATAATATGTGATTTCACCTTTTATATAATCTAAAGAGTCTATAGTAAAAAACAAAATAACAAGATTCACTGCATAAGGAAGAACAATAATCAGCCAATATGGAAACTTTGATGGAAATCCTTCTGTAATATAAAGCATATACAAAAACATAAGGAAAACCATGGTATCAATACTAACCATAAACATGAAATGGCAAAATAAATTTACCTTTCTATTAACAGTTTCTAAATTATTGACGGTGTAGGCAGTTATTCCATCAAAAATAAGCCAAACTATTCCACATATATAAATTGCCGTAAACAAATCATAGTTTATTTTTTTTCTATTTACGCCAACCTCATTTAAATACGAAAAAACTACATAAAAAACTATGGCTAAACATCCAATTTGAAGCTTAAAATGTTCCATAAGATAGATTTTATCATTTTAACAAAAATCTGTAAAAGGTGATTTATAAAAAAAATCTTAATAATTAAGATCTTTTATTTTTATATTGTAACTTCGATATTAAAGAGTTCTAAAAATCACTTTTACAAAAAAACTTTTTTTTGTATATTGGGGATATGAAGTTTATTGGCAATTTATTGTGGTTTTTTATTGTAGGACTTTGGAGCGGTCTTATTTGGCTTCTTATCGGAATTTTATGGTGCGTTTCCATTGTTGGTATTCCTGTAGGATTTCAATGCTTCAAATTTGGTGGCCTTAGCTTTTTCCCTTTTGGAAAAGATATTGTTTTTTCAGATTCTGTAGGAAACCTTCTATTAAACATAGTTTGGCTGATTTTTGGTGGCATTGAACTTGCAATCACTTATTGTGTTTTTGGAGCAATACTTTGTATCACAATTGTTGGAATTCCCTTTGGACTTCAATGTTTTAAATTTGCAAGACTATCAATTATGCCCTTTGGTGCAGAAATCCTTCGATGTTAGTTAAAATATTTTTACATTTTATAAAAAAAGTTTGTAAATCAGTTGACGATTTTTAATCACATTATTATTTTTAATGATAGATTAAAAACTTAGTAAGATTTTTATAATCTTGGATTAGAATATTTTTTGAGGATTTTTAATGGACGAAAAACAAAACTCTACAGAAGAAACAGTAAAAGAAGAATCTGTTGTAGAGGAAATGGAAACTTCAACAGAAGAAACAGTAAAAACTGAAGAAACTGTTGAAGACAAATTGGCAGAACTAGAAAAAGCCAACGCAGAGTTAAAAGACCAATACTTACGAAAATGTGCTGATTTTGACAACTATCGTAAGCGTATGATGAAAGAAAAACAAGATGCTTTTGACTATGCAAACACAAACATTTTAACTGACTTGGTTGCAATCCTAGATGATTTTGACCGAGCACTAGCCGCAGGTGTTGAATCTGACGGTAAAGAAAAGACTGACCTAAAACCAGTTGTTGACGGAATCAAAATGATTAACAAACAACTTAGAGGTCTTTTAGAAGCTAAATACAATTTAAGTTGCTACGGTGTTGCAGGAGACTTATTTGACCACGACATCCACGAAGCAATTGCAAAAGTAGAAGGTGCTGTTGCAGAGCCAACACTTTCTGAAGTTTATCTAAAAGGATATAAACTAAAAGAAAGAGTTATTCGTCCTGCAAAAGTAATGGTTACAATGCCAGATGGTAGCGTTTCAGCTCCAGAATCAACTGAAACTGAAAACCAACAAACAGATTCAGCTTCAGCTGAAAACTAAAGAACAAATTAACTTAAGACACCCTAAAGTATAGGAGAATAAAATGGGAAAAATTATTGGTATTGACTTAGGAACAACAAACTCTTGTGTTGCTGTTATGGAAGGTGGCGAACCAGTTGTTATTCAAAACTCAGAAGGTGGACGTACAACTCCTTCTATCGTAGGTTTCACTTCAAAAGGTGAACGCATTGTAGGTCAACCTGCAAAAAACCAGATGATTACAAACCCAGAAAACACTGTATATTCAATTAAGCGTTTTATTGGTCATCGTTATGATGAACTATCTGGCGAAGCAAAAATGGTACCATATCACGTTATTGATAATGGTTCAGATGTTCGCATTGATATTGACGGAAAACCATATTCACCACAAGAAATTTCTGCTTTCATCCTACAAAAAATGAAAAAAACAGCAGAAGACTATCTTGGAGAAACTGTTACAGAAGCTGTTATCACAGTTCCTGCTTACTTCAACGACGCACAACGTCAAGCAACAAAAGATGCTGGTAAAATTGCTGGTCTTGATGTAAAACGTATTATCAACGAACCAACAGCTGCATCTTTAGCTTACGGATTTAACAAAGATCAATCAGAAGAAAAACTAATTGCAGTTTACGACCTTGGTGGTGGTACCTTCGATATTTCTATTCTAGAACTTGCAGACGGTGTTTTTGAAGTAAAATCTACAAACGGTGATACTCACCTTGGTGGAGATGACTTTGATAGAAAAATTATCAACTGGTTAGTTGAAGAATTCAAAAACGATACAGGAATCGATCTTTCTCAAGACAGAATGGCTCTACAACGCCTAAGAGAAGCTGCTGAAAAAGCAAAAATCGACCTTTCAGCTCGTACAGAAACAGAAATCAACTTACCATTTATCACAGCTGACCAAACAGGTCCAAAACACTTACAAAAATCACTTACTCGTGCAAAATTCGAACAAATGACAGATGATTTGCTAGAACGCACAAAAGCTCCTTGTCGTCAAGCTTTGGCGGACGCTGGTATTGACGCATCTCAAATCTCTGAAGTTCTTTTGGTTGGTGGTTCAACACGTATGCCAAAAGTTATGCAAGTTGTAAAAGAAATCTTTGGTAAAGAAGGTTCAAAAGGTGTAAACCCAGACGAAGCTGTTGCTGTAGGTGCTGCAATTCAAGGTGGTATTTTAGGTGGCGATGTTAAAGACGTTCTTCTTCTAGACGTTACTCCACTTTCTCTTGGTATTGAAACAATGGGTGGTGTTTTCACAAAACTTATTCCAAAAAACACTACAATCCCTACAAGAAAGAGCCAAATCTTCTCTACAGCCGCTGACGGACAAACAGCAGTTTCTATCCACGTTCTACAAGGCGAAAGAGAAATGGCTGCACACAACAGAACTCTTGGAAATTTCGACCTAGTTGGAATTCCTGCAGCTCCACGTGGTGTACCACAAATCGAAGTTACATTCGATATTGATGCTAACGGTATTGTTCAAGTTTCTGCAAAAGACAAGGGAACTGGAAAAGAACAACAAATTCGTATTGAATCTTCAAGTGGACTAAGTGATTCTGAAATCGACCGCATGGTAAAAGAAGCTGAAGCAAATGCAGAAGCTGATAAAAAAGAAAGAGAAAGAATCGACGCACGTAACGAAGCTGATTCAATGATTTACGCAACAGAAAAATCTCTAAAAGAACTTGGAGATAAAGTTGATGCTGCGGAAAAAGCAAAAATTGATGATGCAATTGCTGCTCTAAAACAAGCTCTTTCTGGAGATGATGTTGAAGCAATCAAAGCTAAAACAAAAGAACTTCAAGAAGCTTCTTATAAAATTGCAGAAGAAATCTACAAACAACAAGCAGCAGCAGGTGCAAACCCTGACATGGGTGGAGCAAACCCAGGTGATGCTGGTGCAAACGCTGGAGCTTCTACAGGACCTAACAAAGGTTCCGCAGACGACGTAGATTACGAAGTTGTAGACGACGATAAATAATTTTTAGCTTAATGTGCTATTAAAAATGAGGCTGTCTGAAAGGTTTTATCCTTTTTAGACAGCCCTTTTTTTACTGTATTACTTGTATTACAAGTATTTTTTTTATATATTATTTAGAAAGTAAATATTAACATTTTTAAGGTAATAGGAATGGCCAAAAGAGATTATTACGAAGTTCTTGGAGTTTCCAAAACAGCTACAAAAGACGAAATAAAAAAAGGCTACAGAAAACTTGCAGTCCAATATCACCCAGACAAAAATCCTGGAGATAAAGAAGCAGAAAACAAATTCAAAGAAGCAACAGAAGCCTACGAAATCCTTTCTGACGACCAAAAAAAACAAATATATGACCAATACGGTTTCGCTGGCCTTGAAGGAATGGGCGGCGGCGGTGGCGGTGGATATTCCCACGCTTACGCAGATTTTAGTGACCTTTTTGGTGGTGGATTCGGTGATATTTTTGAAAATCTTTTCGGTGGTAGCGGATTTGGAAGTTCATCCCGGTCTAGAAGAGGCTCACGTTCTGGACAAGGAGAAAGTCTTCGTTACGATTTAGAAATCTCTTTTAAAGATGCTGTTTACGGTGTTGTAACAGAATTATCTTTCCAACATAAAGAAGCTTGTGATGTTTGTCACGGAACAGGCGGGGCAAATGGTTCAAGTCGTAAAACTTGTCCAACATGTCAAGGAATGGGAGAAGTTCGAAGAAGTGCAGGATTTTTCTCTGTTTCTCAACCTTGTCCATCCTGTAATGGAACTGGAACAATTATCGACAATCCTTGTACAACATGTAACGGAAAAGGCACACAACAAAAAAGACGTAAAATCAAAGTTACAATTCCAGCAGGAGTTGATAACGGAAAACGCATTACAATCCCTGGACAAGGAGACGCTGGAACCAATGGTGGTCAACCAGGTGATTTAATAATTGTTTTACACGTTGGAAACCACAAATATTTTGAAAGAAGTGGCCAAGACTTATATTGTGCAGTGCCAATTTCAATTACCCAAGCAGCTTTAGGAGCAGAAATCTTCATCACAACTTTAGATGATAGAAAAATTAAGTTAAAAATCCCAGCAGGTACTCAACACGGAAAACTTATCCGTCTAAGAGACGAAGGTGTTCCATTCCCTAATACATCTAGAAAAGGTGATTTATACATCAAATTGTTGGTAAAAGTTCCAACTAAAATTTCTAATAAAGCAAAAGCCCTTTATGAAGAAATTGCAAAACTGGAAGGAGAAAACAACTCTCCATCCCCTACCCCACTTTCAGAATTGCAAAACTAAAAACAGAGGTTTTTATGGCTATTATCTTGGATAATGGAACTGTACGGATTACAATCGAAACCGCCGGAGAAAATTATAAAGGTAGCCGTTTTGATTGGAACGGAACTGTGATTTCAGCAAAATTCAATGAAATAGAAACCCTTGGGGAAGAAAAAAAGCTTTTTCATCGTAATAAAAAAATCTATGGACGTGGAATGCATAATGAATTTGGCATTAAACGTCCTATTGGATATGATGAAACTGGCAAAGACGGGCTTTTCCCCAAAATTGGCACAGGCTGGTTAAAACGAAACAAGGTTCCATACTTTTTTTATACCCAATATCCCATAAAAACCATAGATTTTTCTTACGAAGTAGTAACCGATAAAAATCAATCAAAAGTGATTTTTACCTGTAATTCTGGCAAAGTAAACGGATTTGCATATCTATACACAAAAGAAATTTCTTTAACAGAAAAGGGATTTTCCACAAAATACACATTAAAAAATATTGGCGAAAAAAATTTAGAAACTGATGAATACGTTCACAATTTTATTCGCTTTGGAAAATCAAAAACAAAAAAAGGTCAAAAACTGATTTTTAACTGGGAAATCGAAGAATCAAAGTTGCAAGAAAAAATTGATCCGTATAATTCACTAAAAATTCAGAGAAATGAAATTATCTTTTTAAATACACCAAAGAAAAAAGAATTTTTCCTTGGTGGTCTTTCTGGGAAACCTGTTATAAATTCAGATAGCAAGATACTAGGAAAATGGACTTTAATTGATGAAAATCTTGGGATTTCCATGAGTGAAATCTGTGATTTTAACATAGAAAAAGCTGACCTTTGGGGACATTCAGAAAATATTAGTCCAGAACTTTTTTACAGTTTTTCCATCAAACCAGGTGAAGAAACTTCTTGGAGACGTACAATCGAATATGCTAAGTTATAGACACGCTTTTCACGCAGGTAATCATGCTGATATTTTAAAACATAGCCTACTTACTCTTGTTTTACAAAGTTTACACAAAAAAGAAAAACCATTTTCTTTAATAGATACCCATGCTGGAGCTGGAATCTATGTTTTAGATGACGAAAGGGCTGAAAAAACTGGAGAAGCAGCTGAAGGAATAATTTCTCTCTTAAATAAAATCGAAAATCAGCCTAACATCAATTTGCCAGAAGAAATTCTTCCTTACATCAATTTGTGTAAAAAATATCAAATGGATAATAAATATCCAGGTTCTCCAGAAATCATGGTGAATTATTTGCGAAAAAAGGACAAAATCCAACTTATTGAGCTTCACAACACAGAAATTGACATTTTGCGTGTAAACATGAAAAAGAAAGTTCACGATGGAAGACTTGGAATTCATCATAGGAATGCCTTTGATGCTATAAATGCCCTTCTTCCACCAGAACCAAAACGAGGCCTGCTATTAATGGATCCAAGTTATGAAATTGATTCTGATTATGAAAATGTTGTAGAAGCCTTCAAACTAGCTCATAAAAAATGGTCCTCTGGAATTCTTTGTTTATGGTATCCGCTTTTGAAACATAGAGAAACAGAACTTTCTATGATGAAAAGTTCTCTTCGGGAATTGGCTGCAAACACACCAACCAGCTTTTTATGTGCAGAACTTTTGGTAGATTCCCCAGAAAAAGAAATGGGACTTTATGGCTCAGGAATGGCAGTTATCAATATGCCATGGCACTTAGATGACAAAATGAAAAACATTCTTCCATTCTTAGCAGAAAACCTTGCTACAAATCCAGAGATTTTTCCTGGTGACTACAATTTGATTGTTGACGCGGTTTAGTAATATTTAATTATCATTAAGATTTATTTTACTTTTCCCAAATCTTTGGGAGGAGACAGCTTTGAAAAGCTGATAAACAATTTAGGGGAAGGAACACCCCTTTTTTTCGAGTCATTGGCAAATTGCTGCGAGTCTCGCAATTTGGCTAAGAACCCAACTCTTTATTCAATTTACAGTTAAAAAAATGCAAATCTCATAATCATTTTATACAATTTTTATGTGACGTTTCATGTACCAATACTATTTAGAAACAGAGCCTATTTTTTTTATTTTTTTCAATTTTTTTTCAAAAAACCCTTAAGTCTTTTTTTTATTATCCGAGAATGAAAGTAAGGGTCATGAGGACCCCTCTAAATCGTTCTTAATTAGTACAGCACCTAAACTGACTGTGGTTAATGACGTTGTCACACCGAGGCAGCTACGCTGGCTAAAAACGATACAGATATTTCAAGGAGATACAGTATGGTTATTAATCACAACATGAGTGCAATGTATGCACAAAGACAGACAGGTGCTACAAACCTTTCTACACAGAAATCAATGGAAAAACTTTCATCAGGTATGCGTATCAACCGCGCTGGTGATGATGCTTCAGGATTGGCTGTTTCAGAAAAAATGCGTTCACAAATTCGTGGTTTAAACCAAGCAGCTCAGAACGTACAAAACGGAATTTCTTTTATCCAAACAACAGAAGGATATCTACAAGAAACAACTGACATTGTACAACGCATCCGCGAACTTGCAGTTCAAGCTTCTAACGGTATTTATGCTGAAGAAGACAGAATGCAAATTCAGGTTGAAGTTTCTCAGCTGGTTGCTGAAGTTGACCGCATTGCAAGTCAAGCTCAGTTCAACGGTATGAATATGCTAACAGGCCGTTTTGCACAAGACACAGGCTCAAACGCTGTAACAGCTTCTATGTGGCTACACGTTGGTGCAAACATGGATCAAAGAGTAAGCGTATTCATTGGCACAATGACAGCTACAGCTCTTAACCTACGTGAATTCGGTAGTGAAGAAATCTTAAGTATCCAAGATCCAGATTCAGCTAACCGCTCAATCGGAACTCTAGACGAAGCACTAAAGAAAATCAACAAACAAAGAGCAGACCTTGGTGCATACCAAAACCGTCTAGAACATGCTTACAATGGCTTAACAATCGGTGCTGAAAACTTACAAGCTTCTGAATCACGTATTCGTGATACTGACATGGCTTCAGAAATGGTTAAACTTACAACTAGCCAAATTCTATCACAAGCTGGAACATCTATGCTTGCACAAGCTAATCAGTCTTCACAAAACGTACTTAGCTTACTACAATAGTTTTCGCTTCAGTAAAGCGGGCTAATTAGTCCGCCATAAAAAAACCATCTTGGCGAGATCTTCAAATATGAAGGTTTTCCTGGGATGGTTTTTTTATTATCTTTTCATTCAAAATCTCGAAAAAATAAAGCGAATCATAAACTGATTTCTAGCTCCTTTCGAGAAAAAATCTTTACATCACCAAGATTTAAATCTTCTGGTAATTCCAGATTCCCGATTTTCACACGATGCAAGTCTACAACTTCATTTCCAAGAGATAAAAAACTTCGCCTCACTTGATGAAAAATCCCCTGCTCAATAGTAAAATAACAAGTTTTTTCACTTTCCCAGACAATTTTCTGGTTTTCCACAAAAGCTTTTCCAGCTTTCTTTTCCGCCTCTAACCAAATCCCAGATTTAAGCTTATTTTCGTAAAAAAGTTGCTCATCTTTACTTACGCTATTTTTCAATGTGACATAATATGTTTTTGAAATCTGGCTTTTTTCTGCTGTAATATAGTTGTTAAAACTTCCGTTTGTGGTAAAAAGTAGCAGTCCTGTTGTATCTTTGTCTAATCGCCCTATTGCAGAGATTTTTTCCAAATCCTTTTGTGGAAACTTGTTTTTTATAAGAGGATGATTTTCCAAAATTTCATAAACAGTTTTGCTTTGGTCAGAAACACGAGAACAAACACAATTTTTGGGCTTATTCATTAAAATGTATAGGTGATTTTTTGGTGAATATTCCAACACTGATTTTTCATGATTTTGTTTATTTTCAATTTTTATGGTAGCCTTTTCCCGGTCCACAAAAAGTTTTTTATCGATTACAAGTTCATTATCAACATAAATATTGTGATTATTAAAAAAAGTACTAAAACTTCTTTCGCTACAGAGTTCATAAAAAATCAATATTTTTTTCAACGGTTCAAAAAAACTTTCTTTACAAAAATATCCCATCACCAAAATGTTACGTAAAATCCCCAAAAATTTCAATTCATAATTCATAATTCATAATTCTTAATTCTTAATTCTGAATTCTGAATTTAAAAATCCCCTTGTCACTTTTCTTCTCTTTTCGTATCATAAGCATATGATAGAAGCAACTGGTGCAGAAATTGTTATTAAACTCTTAGAAATCCACGGAATTACCACAGTGGCAGGAATTCCCGGTGCCTCAATTTTACCTATTTATCATGAATTGCATAAAAGTTCTATCAATCACGTTTTGGTACGTCATGAACAAGCTGCCGGTTTTATTGCAGAAGGAATCGCCCGTTCTTCAGAGAAAGTTGGTGTTTGCCTTGCAACTAGCGGTCCTGGAGTTATGAATCTTTTAACATCTCTTGCCGATGCAAAGGCAGATTCCATTCCCCTTGTGGCAATTACAGGACAAGTTGCAAGTCAATTTGTGGGCACTGACGCTTTCCAAGAAGCAGATACCTTTGGACTTTCAGTTCCAATCACAAAACACAGCATTTTAATAAAATCTCCAAAAGAATTATTAGAAGCAATTCCTAAAGCCTTTGCTATCGCTTCTTCAGGTAGACCGGGAACAGTTTTAATCGACATTCCAGTTGATATTCAAAAGCAAAAAATCACTTTTGAAGAGTGGCCAAGCCCAATTTCCATGGAACACCGTTATTCACGCTTTAGAACAATTGGAAAAGAATTGGCAGAAAACTTAAAAATCTTTTACGAAACTTTGCTTTCTGCAAAAAATCCTGTGATTTTTGTTGGTGGCGGTTGTAATTCAGAAAAATCTGCTTCTGCACTAAAAGAATTTTTATCTCTCATGCCGGTTTCCTGTGTTTCAAGTCTTATGGGATTAGGTGCAGTTCCTTGGAATTACAAAGGCTTTGCAGGAATGACAGGGATTTTTGGTCATTCTTTTGCAAATCAAACTGTAAAAAATGCCGACGTGATTTTAGCTTTGGGTGTTCGCTTTGATGAACGTTCCTTCGGATTTGGTGAAAACTTAAATCCTAATGTAAAAATTCTCCATGTAGACATTGACGCTGCCGAAATCAACAAGCTTCAAAATTCCTATTGTGGAATTGTGGCTGACACAGAATCTGTTTTATCGGCTTTGAATCAGTATATTAAAGAGAAAAAGCCTCAAATTGATATTAACCTTGAAAGTCCTGTAAATCTTTATAAGCTAGAAAAGAATCTAAACCAAAATGAAGAAACCCCTGAAAACTTGATACAAAGTTTTTATCAAATTGCAAAATCTGCGGCTTTAACTGATGAAAAAATCATAATCACCACAGACGTTGGTCAACATCAAATGTGGGTTGCAAGAGGTTTTCCTTTTTCCCGTCCTCGTCAGCTTTTGTCTTCTGGTTCCCTTGGTACAATGGGATTCGGTTTACCTTCTGCTATTGGGGCAGCCCTTGAAAATCCGGACAAAAAGGTAATTTGCTTCACCGGAGACTCTTCTATTTTAATGAATATTCAAGAATTAGCAACCTTGAGTGAATTAAATCTAAATATCACGATTATAGTTTTAGACAACAAAGCCCTTGGCATGGTTTATAAAATGCAAGACAACTTTTACAAAAAATGCCATAGTCAATCTGTTTACAAAAAACCAACAGATATAGCAAAAGTTGCAGAAGCCTTCGGAATTGAAAGCCGACATTTCGATTACAAAAAAATTCTTAACTTGGCTCAAAATCAAGAATCTTCTGAAATTGGAGATTTTATCTTTGGGCAACAAAAACCAGTTTTAATTCAATGCGAAATTCCAAAATCATGGTAAATTTTCGAGGTATAAATGCATAAAATAGAACTTTTAGCACCAGCCGGTTCAAAAGAAGCTTTTTTAGCAGCCATTGCAGCAGGTGCCGACGCAATTTTCTTTGGAACAAATCAATTTAACGCCAGAGAACGAGCAGAAAACATAAAACTAGAAGATTTGCCGGAACTTCTTTCAATCGCCAAAAATCACAAAGTTAGAACTTATCTCACTCTAAATGTCCTAATTTATAACGATGAGTTGGAATCAGCCTTAGAACTTGTTAGAAAAGTTACAAACCTTGGAGCTGATGCCATAATTGTTCAAGACATTGGGATTTTTTCCCTAATTCGAAAGAATTTTCCAAATGTGGAAATCCACGCTTCAACCCAACTTACAACCCATAATCTAGAACAATGCAAATTCTTGGTAAAAATGGGTGCAAAACAAATAAACTTGAGCCGTGAACTTTCCTTAGAAGAAATTAAGCCCATTGCAAAATACTTAAAAGAGCAAAATGTGGGTTGCGAAATTTTTATTCACGGAGCTTACTGCATTTCCTATTCAGGACAATGTTATTTAAGTGGCAACCTTTACGATTTAAAAGGAAATCGAGGAGCATGTGTCCAACCTTGCAGACGAGAATATTGTAAAAACCCTGATTTTGGAACTTTTTCAGCTTCTCAAAAAAACTCAATTACTCAACAAACATTTTCACCCTTCAACCTAAAAGATAATTGTGCCTTTCCTCTTCTAAAAGAACTTATTGAAGCTGGGGCCACAAGTCTAAAAATCGAAGGGCGCATAAAAAGTGCCGAATATGTCTACAATGTGACAAAAGCCTACCGAGAGCAATTGGATCGGATTTACAATGACGAACCAGTTTTACAAAAAGATTCCCGACTTGATTTTTCCATGAATCGCAGTTTTTCAACAGGATATTTAGAAGGTAAAATCCAAAAAGAAATGTTCACCTATGGACATAAAGACCATTCTTTAGTTTTTTACGGAAAAGTTTTTTCCTATCACGCTGATAAAAATATTTTAACAATCCTAAATCAATCTTTTTCCACAAAACAAATTGCTGAAAAAGAAGATTTAAAACCTGGATTTTTGCTAACAATCTTAAATCATGACAAAAGTTTTGTTTGCACAGCTATTATCGAAGAAAAACTTTCTATCAACGAATATAAAATAAAAATCACAGGAAAACTTTCAAATAAAATAAAGCGAGATTGTGAAGTTTATTTTTCAAAGGTGTTAATATCAAAAGAAGAGCTTTCCAATGAGATTTCAAACTTAAAACCTCAAAAATATTTAATTTCTGCCCAAGTTGATGGAAAAGCCGGAGCTCCATTAAAAGCAACTTTCTTTTTGAAGGACTTTAGCAAAAATGAGCCAGTTTCTTTCACCGCAAACTCCACTTCTCTTTTGCAACCAGCTTCCAACAAAGCTCTTACAAAAGATGTTATTCTAGAAAAATTTTCTCGCCTTGGAGGAACAGATTTCTGTCTAGAAAATTTAGAAGTTTCTTCAGATTTTGCAAAAGAGCCGCTTTTCCTTTCTTTAGGAGAATTAAACAATTTACGTCGCTTGGCTGTGGAACATTTTCAAAGTTTTCTTCAAAAAGAGTCTTTAATTCCAGAAACTTCTCTTTCACTTTTGGACAAAAAGGATTTTATACCTTTTCCAAAATATTTCTTCACTGATAAAAATAAAATGAATCCAATTTTTTTCTTTGATTCAATAAAAACTTTTAATCAGTTTTCAACTGACTTTGATTTTTCTCCTAAAAACTACAATTTTCCAACATCACTTTTGGAAATTCCTCTTACACTTTCAAAAGAACAAGATGTTTATATAGATTTTTTTGAAAATAATCCAAATGTAATTCCATATTTTTCGTCTATTTTGTTTCAAAATCATTTTATTGATGTTGTGAATTTTCTAAAATTGGCAAAACCAAAAAATATCGTTGCTGATAATTTAGGATTAATCGAAATTGCAGAAAAGCTAAATATCAATGTGATTTTCGGATACCACCTAAATATTTTTAATTCAGCTTCTGCCCATTATTTTTCAAAAATCAACAATTGTAAGGGAATAATTCTTTCTTCCGAACTTTCAAAAGAAGATTTTGAAAATTTTGACATACCCGCCCACACAGAAATTTGGCTCCCAGACACATCATCAATTCAGTTAATGCAAAGCCGCCAATGTTTGTTAAGAAATATTCCAGATAGCAAAACAGGTTTACCTTGTTCAAAACCAGAAACAGATTCTTCTTGTATAGAAAATTGTTCTAGAACAGAAACTATTTTTGGCTCACAAAAAGAAAAAATCATTGCAAAAAAACGCAAAGGCTTTTACTCTGCTTTATTTCCACTTCCACAAGAATTGGTAAAACCAAATTATCAATCCCTGATTGAAAGATTTTCAGAACCACAAAAAAAAGATTTGCCTATAATTAGACAAATCTTTTATATCAACTAAAAAATATTATAGGCGGAAAACTTTTGTTACAAAATGATTTTCCGCCATTTTTTTATGCAATTTGTTTTTTCAAAATCTTTGGATTCACTATAAAACCATAATATGACAAAGTTGCAGAAATTATTCTGTTATATAATGGAAGAGCACCAATTATAAACACCAAAGACAATGGAAGACAAAACACAATTGCCATAATTGAATTTGAAATCATGTTTACTTGAAAAGCTTCTGTACCCAAATCTTCAAGGGAAGTAAAAAATCCTAAAAATAATGGAAGAAGCAACCCAATGAACATACAAATCAAAGCCACAATAAAAGCCAATGTTTTTATGTTTTTAAATTTTTGACTTTCAATAAAATCTTCATAAGTTACTGAACATGAAAAATCCTTCAAAATTCTCCCTTTAATCTTTCCTAAATCCTTGTGATAAGCTGTTGATTGAAACATAATGTTACCTCCATAAAAAGTAATTTGATGATAAAGTTTGCAACCCAAACTTTTTTATGATTCCACCCTTTTTGGTTTCCAAAATCCCTAATCAATTTATGTTTATAATATAGTCACCCACAAGGACATAGGTTGTCCTTATAAACAAAAAAAATCATTTTTTCAAAAAAAAACAATTAATAATTTTTTTGACTTTTCCTTATCAAAGTAATAATGATTTCTACATTTTTCCCCAAGCTTGTGATATAATCTAAGTATCAATATTTTATGGAATTATTATGAAAAAAATATATTTATTTTCTATTTTTACATTTCTATTTTTAATTAGTTTTACTTCAATTTACACAGAAGAAACCGAATACTTAAAAGAAATTACAACTTTTAACAAAGTTCGTTTTAGTGATATTGCCCTTCCTCTATCCTTGGAAGAAAACCTTGTAAAACCAGGAACATCACAACAAGATGCAATAAAAATTTTATTAAAAACCTTTCCAAAATTAAATAAAGTAAATCAAAAGTCTTATTTAAATTACAGCGATATTTCTTTAATTTGTATGCAAATCTATGAACTCAAAGGTGGATTTTTTTATTCAATTTTTCAAAATAGACATTACAGTTTTAGAGAACTACAGTATTCAAACATCATTCCAGATACTCTTGATCCAATGAAAAAAATATCTGGAAAAGAAACTTATAATTTATTAATTCGAACTTCTAAACTTCAGGAACTATAATGAAAAAAATAATCTTTATAATTTGTACAATTTTCTTTATTTCAACCTCCTTCGCCTTTGATTTTGGCGGTTCTTTTCATGAGGATTTTTCCATACTGGGAAATTCTTCAAAGGACATTTTACCAATAAACAATATTGATTTTGCCTTTTGGTTTAAAACTCCAATTGATTTTCAAGGAAATACAAATCTAAACCTAGAAGTTGCTTATATGACAAATAGTTCCTTAACAGATTTTGCCTTTAATCAACTTGTTGATATCAGAAAAGTAAATTTATCCATGAATATTCCACTTTCGATAAATTCTAATTGTAATTTTTTAATGGGTCGCGATTCATTTTCCGATATTTCTGGTTTAATTTTCAATGATAAGATAGATCAACTGTCCTTTAAATTTGATTTGAATTTTGGAAAAATATCTCTTTTAGTTGGATATACAGGACTCCTAAATGGCAACACTCACAAAACAATTTTTGATCCAGAAAATGAAGAGTCAAAAATTTACCAATTCACAAAATCACCTTCCATTGTAATGAATGGAAGACTTCAATTAAAAGATATTTTAGATTTTTCACCAATCACTGTGGAATTTCTTTCCATCAATAATTTGGCTTTGGGAAATTATACAAACAATTATATAAATGTTTATTTTAAAAAGCCAATTTTTCAAAAATACAATTTAACTGCATTTTCATCTTTCTTATTCAAGCAAGAAACGCCAATTGGAAAACCAAAACTTGCAAATCTTTCAAAGTTAAATCTTTCATACGAAAAAGATGCAAAAACCTTTTCCGGAAAAGTTTTATTTGCTTCAAGTGATAGTGAAAACTTTTCTGCATTCCAACAATATTCTGTAGTTCCTACAAGCAAATTCCTAAAATTGCCGCTTTCAAATCAAATTATCATTGGTGGACAATTTTCTAAGGGATTTTCAAACAATTCACTTTTTTCTTTTAATGCTGATTTTTACGGTTCCTTTAATCAAGAAGAATCTAAATTTAAAAGTGATGGTGTAGAACTAAAACTTTCTTTTGATATTCAATCAAAAAGCGACTTAAAGATTTTCTTTGAAATTGCAGATTTTATTTCTTCTGATTTTAGTTCCAAAGAAAATATGAATCAATTCTATTTTGATTTTGGAATGAAACTATACTACTAGCAGTTTGCGTTGCAAACTTAGTTATAGAGTAAAACAAAGCAAAAGAGAAAACGCTTTCTCTTTTGCTTTAATACAGATTTTACAACCGGAGCAAAGTTGATTAAAAAATTAATACAAAATTCCTTAATCAACTTTAATGGAGGCAAAATGAACATTTTATCACTTGAAGGAAAATGGAATTTACAAGCAGAAAAAACCATTTACAACACCGAACTAGGACTTAATTTAAGTCCAACTGTAACTTTTCCTGGGGATATTCAATCAGCCCTTTTAGAAGCAAATCCAGACTTTGATCCATATTATCGAGATAACGAACTAAAATTCCAAGTTCCTGGTCAAACCTATTGGACTTGTACAAGAACCATAAATGTTCCAAAAAAGATGTTAAAAGCCCATCAATTTATTGAATTCGATGGTATCGATACTTTTGCTGATATTTATGTAAACGATATTTTTGTTGGTCATACTGAAAACTTTTTTAGGTTATGGCGTTTTGATATTACAGGCATCCTTCATGAAGGTGAAAACACTATTCAAATTAAATTCACACCTTCAGAAGCAATCGCCATTGAAGAAGCAAAAAAACTTCCATATCCAATTCCATGTTCAGTTTATGATGTAACATCACCAAACAGAAACCTAGTTAGAAAAACCCAATGTCAAGCAGGATGGGATTGGGGACCTTGTATTATGGCAATGGGAATTTACAATTCTCTAAAAATTATTCAAACCGATTATGGATTCATAGATTATGTTCAAACAAAAACAATTCCATTAGATAATGATGAATGGCAAGTTGAAGTTACAACTCACATATACGGTCTGGCTGATTGTGTAATTCCTGTTTCTGTTTGTATCAACGGAGGAGATATACAACCTGCAATCACAGGTACACCTGTTCGTATTTCTGTTGGTGAAAATGTTGTAAAACATACATTAACTGTAAAAAATCCTGATTTATGGTGGCCAGCAGGTTGTCGCCCAGAAGATGATGAAGCAATCCTTAAAACTGGAAAACCAACTCTAAATCAAAATACTCTTTATGACATCACCGTTACAGCAGCTGATTTTAAGAAAACACAAAAATTAGGATTTAGAACCCTTGATGTTGTTGCAAAAGAAGATGAATACGGAAAATCTCTATATTTCAAAGTAAATGGAAGAAGCATTTTCTCCAAAGGTGCAAACTGGATTCCTTGTGACGCCCTTCCATCACGTCAAACTCCAGAAAAATATGAATACTTACTAAAATCTCTCATCAATGCAAATCAAAATACAGTTCGCGTTTGGGGTGGTGGTTTCTACGAAAAAGATATTTTCTATTATCTATGCGATTTGTACGGAATTTTGATTTGGCAAGACTGTATGTTTGCTTGTTCAACATATCCTGCAACAAAAAGTTTTTTGGCAAATGTTAGACAAGAAATTCGCCATCAAGTAAAACGTCTAAGCCACCATGCATCTTTGGCTATTTGGTGCGGAAACAACGAAAATCTTGGTGCAATCACTTGGTACGAAGAATCTAAAAACAACCGTGACAGATATTTGCTTGACTACGACAGACTAAACGAGGGCGTTATCGGGGATGAAATCCAGAAAAACGATCCAGACAGAGCATGGTGGCCAAGTTCTCCATCAGCAGGACCAAACGATTTCTCTGATAACTGGCACTCTGATGGCCGCGGTGATATGCACTATTGGTCAGTTTGGCATGAGAAAAAACCATTTGAAGCTTATTACAGCATTAAACCTCGCTTCGTTTCCGAGTTTGGATACCAATCTTTACCAGCAATGTCCGAAATCAAAACATTTGCTGACCAAAAAGATTTAAACCTAACCTCACCAATTATGGAATTTCACCAACGTTCTCCAGGCGGAAATGCTATCATTTTTGAAAACTTCTCTCGATATTTTAGAGTGCCATTTTCCTTCGAATCAATGATTTATCTAAGTCAAGTTCAACAAGCTATGGCAATCCAAACAGCTGTACAATATTGGCGTTCTCTTCGTCCTATTTGTATGGGAGCAACAGTTTGGCAACTAAATGACGTTTGGCCAATCGCATCATGGTCTTCAATCGATTATTCTGGAAAATGGAAATTATTACACTACAATGAAAAGAAATTCTTTGCTCCAGTATTCCTAAGTGCATTTGTAAAAGAAGGCTTTTTCCAAGCATACGTGCTTAACGACACACGAAAAGAACTTCCTGTAAAAGTAACCATTTCTACATTGGATTTTTATGGAAACAAAGTAAAGGATGATGTTGTAATTTCAGAAACTGTTACCCCAGATTCTTCAACAAAAATTTACGAACTTCCTATTGAAAACCCAATTTCAGAAAGCTTTATTCATGCAACCTTGGAATATGGGGAAACAAAAACTGAAACAACAGTATTTACAAGTTTCCAAAAGAAATGCGATTTGGAAAATCCAGAAATCTCCTATGAAATTGAAGAAATCCAAGAAAATCCAGGTTCCTTCAAAATTACATTAACATCTAAAAATCCAGCTTTCTATGTTGCTTTAGATCAACAAGAGATACAAGGTGTTTTCTCGGACAATATGTTTACTTTGCTTCCAAATCAACCAAAAACAGTGATTTTTACACCAAGTAATTTTGGAAAGAAAAAGATGAAACTAGTAAAACTTGGAACTTTCAAAAAACAATTAACAGTTACAAGTCTTTATGAAAGTTTTAATTAATCTGTAAACAAAAACATAGCTGCTTAAGTTTTTTCTAAAACCTAAGCTTATTGTGGGGCTGACTAAAAAGAACTATAAACACCATATACAGTGTCATAGTTTTTGGGCAGCCCCATTTTTTTCAAATAAAAATTCTTTGGCATAAAAAAAGAACCCACCTAAAAACTTAAGTGGGTTCAAAAGAAAACGGAAATAACTTATATTTACAAAAGATTAAAAATCTTTCGTACTAAGTTCTAAAAAAACTCTATTCTTTTAGAGCTCCACCAGCAACACCTTCTGCAAGACGTTTCTGGAAGATAAAATATACAATCAATACTGGTAATGTTGCAATTACAAGAGCTGCAATCTGCCATCCAAGTTGAAGTCCTGTTCTAGATGAGAAGGAGAAAATACCAACTGGTAATGATTTAGTGGTTTCCTTAGAAGCCATAACCAAAACAAGCAAGAATTCATTCCAAATACCTAAAGCAGACATAATACTGATTGTTACAATTACAGGAGTTGTCATTGGAACAACAATACTGATAAAGGTTCTGAATGGAGTTGCACCATCAATGTAAGCTGATTCAACCAAACTATCTGGCAAACCTTTTATGTATGTTGAAGAAAGCATAACAGCCAAAGGTAAACCAAATGCAGTATAAATCAAAATGATACCAATATGTGTATCTGTTAATTTTAGATTTGTTAACATTAAGAATAATGGAACAATCAATTGGTTAATATCAAGCAAATATCCCAAACCAATTAATGCAGAAACAATTGCTGCTGTTTTTTTGAATTGGAATTTTGTTGTTCCATACCCCAACATCAATCCTAAAATTACAATCAAGAAAGTTGAAACACAGGTATAAATAATACTATTTACAAAACCTGCCCCTAAACTTCCCCGTTGCCATGCTGAAGTGTAGTTCCACCAAATTGTTTGCCAATTAATTCTGTTTTGAAATTTTCTTGGCAAATCAGAGCAGTTAATTTGAACACCAACTCCCGGTTGAATTGTTTTTAGTTGGCGACCATCTGAAGTATAACAATCATCAGGAATTTCATCACGAATAATGAAGTGAACTTTAATTCTCTTATGAGCACCAATATTTGGACTTTCAAGAATAATTAGTTTGTCATTAATTTCCTTTGTATACTTAGATGATTTTACACCAATTTTTTCCAATAATCCGGCTGGATACATAATGTTTGTTTGAGGCGGAACAACATCAAATTGAGATGACTTTGCTTCTAACAACATTTTTGGTGGAGCATAAATATTTTTTGTTAACTCTTCATTTGTTTTGAATGATGAATACAACATCCATAATAAAGGGAAAACTGTAATACATGTCCAAACAATGAAAACAAAGTATGATATTGGTTTTGCAAGATATGTACCAAAAAATGATTTCTTAATTGGTTCTCTCGCTGTTACATCTTTTACTTGTTCTTCCATATCAATACTCCTCATCAGTTCCTAGTTTTTTACCAACCCAGTTGCTGAACATAATCAATAGAATACTGATTACAACAACAATATTAGAAATTGTAGCACCATAAGCATAACGCATTGGATCTTTAGCGTTGTTAAATGAAATTCTATACATATAAATTGGAAGAACTTCAGTATTGATACGCTGTTTTCCCTCTGGAGCAAGAGCATAAATCAAAGAGAAACCTTTTAAAGAACCAGCGATTGCAAGAATACATGATGTTAAGATAGATCCTGCAAGAAGTGGAATAGTTATTTTAAAGAAAATCTGAACTTCTGTTGCACCATCAATTTTGGCAGCCTCAAACATACTTTCATTGATTTTCTGTAGGTTTGCTAAGAAAATAATCATGTACATACCAGTGTACATCCAAATAAGTACAATACCTATTGGAATCATAGCTTTCCCTGGTTGCATCATTAAATCAAACTGTGCAGTTGGATCTCCTGTGAAATGCTGAATTACTTTAGCAACAGGCCCATCTACCATAAATAACATACGCCACATAATACCAATAACAATCGTTGATAAGAATTGTGGCAAGAAAACCATTGCTTGGAAGAAACCTGAAGCTTTTACTTGCTTTCTATAAAGAATAAATGCAAGAATAAAACCAATCGGAATCTGTCCAAAAACAGAAACAAGAACTACAATCATGTTGTTCTTAAAAGCATACCAGAATTCAGGGATATTTGTACTTGAATCAACAATTCCCTGATTCATAGTCATTACTGTGCCGTAATTTTTTAATCCAACAAATTCCAAAGACCAATTTGGATCTCGAGCCAAGTTCGGATTGTAGTTTGTTAAGCTAAGGAACACAGAATAACAAATTGGATATGCAATGATAAACAGATAAATCAAAAGACCTGGTAATATAAAACCTATAAAAGTCAATAACTCTCTTGTATCTGATTTTTTCATAAGTTTAATCCTCTAATATTTCTACAAAACGTTTAGTGTTACAAAACGAATGTAAACTTATAATTCATTTTGGCAACCATGCGTTTTGTAAGGTCGCTTAAAATCGCCAAACCCAAGGAACTAGAAATAACTCTAGTTTTAGCCTTTTCAAACTTAAACAAAAAGGGGATTTTTGAATCCCCTTTTTGCTAGTCAGTATTTTCTACTGTTTATTATTTAATTATTGAGCATCAAAAGCTTTTTGAACAACAGCTGCAAGATCAGCACCTGTCATTTTTCCAGCTACGATGTCTTGCATACCAGCATTTAGAGCATCGTTTGCAGCACCTGTTAGGTATGAATCGATTACGAAACATGATGGATAAGCACCAAGTTTACCTTTTTCAGCGATACATGGATCCATTCCTTCTGGTGTTACGAAGTCTTTGATAAGTGGAGCAGAAATAGCACCATCATTTAGACGTTGGATTGTTTCTTCATATGAGAAGAAATATGCCATCCATTTTTTAGCAGCTTCTAGAACTTTAGGATCTGAAGCACCTTTCTTTGTAATACCATAACCTACTTGCCATGCACCAGCGATAGCACCAGCCATGTTAGCTTTTTCACCAGGAACTGTAGGAATTGGAATTAATTTTACAGTTTTTGATAGTTCACCAAGGTTTGTTTCACCGAATCCCCATTGTCCGTCGATGTACATTAGGTATTTTCCGTTTACGAAGTTTGAAAGACCTGTACCATTGTCAACAAGAACTGAATCTTTTGATAGAATACCATCTTTTACCCATGTTGATAGAACGTCTAGAGATTTTACGAAACCTTCGTCTGTGAATTTAACTTCACCAGCAATAGCTTTTTCAATCCATTTTGCATCACCTGTTAGGCGAGGAATGATACCTGACATTACACATGATCCCCATACCCATGAGTCTGCACCGTGTGTTGAAAGACATTCAATTCCGTTAGCTTTACAAAGTTTTGCTAATTCAACAAATTCTGCATATGTTGTAGGAAGTTTTCCACCAATTTTTTCTAGAAGTTCCATGTTAACACCAACTACTGTACAGTAGTTTGATCCACCAAGTGGTAGATAAGGTTTAACACCTGTTCCAAAGAAATCTGGAACTAATGAAGCATCAATATTTGCTGGGTAGTAAGGTGTGTTGTCAACTTGTTGACCAGCTTCTTGCCATGATGCACCCCAACGAGCGTCAGCACCCATATAAGCGATATCTGGAACGTCGCCAGCAGCAAGGCGAGCTACAGCTTTTTGGTGATAAGCTTCGTCATATAGCAATTCATAGTTAATAACGATGTCTGGGTTTTCAGCCATGAATTCATCACAAATACGTTTAAATGTAACACCTTCAGCGTTAGCATTGTCACCGTAACCCATGATGTTTAGAGTTACAGCTTCTGTTTTAGTTTCTTTTTTGCTACATCCAACAAATACCATGCTGAATGCAATAACTGCAAATAGAGCAACTAGCATTACTTTCTTAGAAAGTTTCATAATTTTTTCTCCTCCTTAGGATTTTCTTATATGCTCAACCATTTCTGATTAAAGCCCTGTTAATTTTGTTAGTTGATTTATCTCATCAACTAACTTAAGAATATCACCACTTTTTTATTCTGTAAAGCATTTTTTTTAAAGTAAACCGAATTACTTTAAAAAAAATTCAAAAAAAATCTTTACTTTCGTTTTTTTAATGAAAATGTAGCTAAATATTCTAGAATTGAAAGACCTTTTTCTGAAGGTGTAGACAAACTTGGTAAAGAAAATAGATGATCAATGTACATAGAAGCAGCACCATAGGCTACTGCTAAACTACCATAAGAAGCAGAACGAATTACCAAGTTATCTTTTTTTGAATATGGCCATTGTAAATGCACACGTTCACGAATTAAATCTGCAATTCGTTCCACATACATTTGTTCAATACCACCAATATATACACATTGTAAGTTTAGTGTATTTACTAAAAATGCAATATGTTGTGCAAGTTCATAAAATACTGAGTGAATTTCTTCGTTATCTGTAATAATTGAAGCTAGGCTATCTTCGCCTGAATAAAATTGACCTTCATTTCCTTCTTCCCAAAGCATTGAACGGAATTCTCCAGCAGAACCTTCTGGACCACGTACAAGTTTTCCATCCATAACAATACCAAGCCCAATAGATAAATTCTTTTTGGACTTTGATTTTGGTTGCAAAACACGATATTCTGTTAAAACAAAAACAGAATTTTTAACGTGACTATCGAATCTATTCATTAATTCGCCATAACAACAACATCTAGCATCATTTTCAAGAGAAATAGAAACATCAGTATATTTTGTTACATTATTAATAAATGGATACACCTCTTCCATTAACGGAACGGAACATTGAATCATTCCTCTTTCTGAATCCACAAGACCTGGAAGCCCTACTCCAATACCAATCATGGCAACACCTAATTTTATTGCTTCAAAGGCAATATGTTTATAGGCTTTTTGGAAGATTCCTTCTATTTTTAATTCAGAATAAGATTCTGGAGAAATAATTTCTTGATGTTGAAATAAAACACGACCATGCAAATCTAGCAAACAACAAACAAATCGTTCTGGATTGATTTCAATTCCACCAACACAGGCAAAATCAGCAGCAATTTCTAGGAAAATTGGTTTTCTACCACCTTGAGGGCCTGTTGTTCCCTCTGCAATTTCACTAATAATTCCAATTTCATTTAGTGAAGACACGATTTTTGTTACTGTAGACTTATCTAAATTTAAGGCATTAGCAATTTCTACACGGCTAATTCCTTTTTTTTGCCAAATTAAGCGTAAAATACGAGAAACATTTATATCTGAAAGGGAGTTAATTGATTTCATCTACCAACTATCTTAATCTGATAGTAAAATTTTTGCAAGGATTTTTTTTCTCTTATCAATAAAAAAACTTAGCCCAGACAGTAAGGGCGCCGAAGGCGTTCTAAATGGTAAAAGAAAAAAATGATTTTTGGAAAATTATCAAAAGAAAACTTTTTAATGCTTTTTTTTATTAATAATGCCATTTAGAATGAAACCCTGAATGGCTGGATATAGTATCAGGTGGAAAATTTGAAGATAATTTCCCAGTCTGATACTAGGTTGCTCCAAAAAAAATTAGATTGCGTTATCTAAATTATTTTTTTCGATGTCTTTGAAATACTTTACAGTTCCAACTTTTAATTCGTCGGTGGCTGCATCATCACAAACTAGAACTGCTTTTTTATGCATTTGCAAACTGCTTACTGTCCACATTTGTGAAATGCCCATTTCAACAGCGTGTGCAAGGGCAAGAGCTTTATTATGGCCTGTAATTAGGATTACAACTTCTTCTGAATCTGTAATTGTACCAACTCCAACTGTTAAAGCTGTGGTTGGAACTTGGGAAATATCTCCATCAAAAAATCGGGAATTTACGATAATTGTGTCTTGTGTTAGAGTTTTTACGCGAGTTCGAGAGCTCAAGGATGAACCAGGTTCGTTAAAGGCAATATGTCCGTCTACACCAACACCACCAAGGAATAGTTTAATTCCACCATATGATTTAATTGCTTCTTCATAAGCTGCACATTCAGCTTCTAAATCTTTTGCCATTCCGTTTAGAATATGCACATTTTCTTTTTTTATATCGATGTGGCTAAAAAAGTTGTCCCACATAAATCTATGATAACTTTGTGGATGATTTTCATCTAATCCAACGTATTCGTCCATGTTGAAAGTTACAACATTTTTGAAAGAAACTTTCCCTTCTTTATTTAGGCGAATTAATTCTTTATATGTTCCAAGGGGAGTTCCTCCTGTTGGTAACCCTAAAACGAATGGTTTTTCTTCTGTTGGTGCAAATTCGTTTATGCGTTTTGCAATATGGTTTGCTGCCCAAACGGAACATTTGTCGTAATCATCTTGAATAATAACTCTCATTTTCCCTCCAAATAAAAGCAAAGATTTTACTTATTGCAAATTATATCGATTTTTTTTTTCTATGAAAATATTTTTTTGAAAAAAAATTATCTTTTTTTAGTTCCACAGAATTTTATTACAAAATATTTTTTTTGATATGTCCATTTACTACGGTTAAAAGTACGTTAAAATGTTTATCAAAAACAGCTATATCAGCATCGTATCCAGGAATTAACAAGCCTTTATTTTTATAGTGCATTAATTCTGCTGGATTGGCACTGGCACATTTTACAGCATCTCCAATAGAAAAGCCAAAAGAAACTAGATTTTTTATTCCTCTTATCATTGTTAAAGAAGACCCAGCAATAACATCATCTTTTACCCTATGGAAACAACCCTCTTTTATAACAACTTCTTCTCCGTTTGCATAAAGGGTTCCCTCTGTTTGTTCTGTAGGTGTTAAAGCATCTGTTACCAACAAGATTTTATCTAATGGTTTATCTCGCATTAACAAGCGTAACAAATCTGGATGAACATGAACTCCATCTGCAACAATTTCACATGCCATTTCTCTGTGAATAAGCACAGCACCAACTGCACCAGGGTTTCTGTGATGCATTTGACTCATAGCATTAAATAAGTGAGTAGAATGTAGAATTCCAGCCTGCATTCCTTCTGTCATATGATTATATTCTGCATTTGTATGCCCTGCTTGTAAAACGATTCCCCGTTTTATGCAATACAAGGCTAAATCTCGCATTCCTTTTAACTCTGGAGCAACTGTCATATTTACAATATGGCCTTCAGAAGCATCCCACAATCGTTCCATAAGTTTGATATCAACAGGACTTAAAGTTTCTGGGCGTTGAACACCAAGTTTATCAGGAGAAATAAAAGGTCCTTCCAAATGAAGCCCCATGATTTTCGCACCTTTTTCTTTACCCATACAGCCAACAATTGTTTTGATGCCTTGTATCATATTCTCCTCACTAGAAGAATACATGGTTGGATTAAAGGCTGTAACTCCGTATTGAGATAAATCCTTTGACATTGATAAGATGCCTTCTTGGGTTATTAAATCTGTTCCATGCCCATTGAATCCGTGAATATGAGTATCTATAAAACCAGGCGCGATATATGCTCCACCAACATCATAAACTTTTACATTTGATCCAAAATGCTTTTTTTCAAATCTTGATTCGCTAAAAACGTCTTCGATTCTTCCATCTTCTATTAAAACTGCACAATCTTTCATTACGGAAAAACCACTTAACAAAGTTCCATTATGCAAACAAATTGACATAGACTTCCTCACCTTTTCTAAACTTCATAGAATCTAAATCATACATTCTGATTTTTAGATTTGTCTAGTTTTTATTAAGTTTGTACACTGATACTACAAATATACATCTACTTTTATTTTTCCGCAAGTATTTTTTTTCAGCTTTTTGATTTCTCTTATCTTAAAAAACACCTTTTATAAAATCTTTTTTTATTATATTATTTTTACTATATTTAAAATAAACATTTATAAATCAATTCTCTAAAATACTATACATTTTTTTGGAGGCTTATTTGAAATTCACTAGTTCACGATTACCACAAGGCTCCGGGATTTCTTTTTCAGAGGCAATCCTAAACTGTTTGCCAAAAGATGGCGGGATGTACGTTCCGATTTTTGACGAAAGCCTTGCAAACTGGATTTACTATATGAATGGTCAGACATCTTTTCAGTCAATTGCAGGAACTCTTACCTCTGCTTTAATAAAAGATGAATTTAGCCCAATTATTTGTGAAACTATCGCTACAAAGGCTTTTCCCTTTAGTCCTGAATTAAAACAACTTGATAATAATCTTTTTGCTCTGGAACTTTTCCATGGCCCAACTGGGTGTTATAAAGATTTTGCAATTTCTTACTTTGCATCCTGTCTTGAAAACATTTTAATAATGAAGGATAAAACTGCAACAATCCTAGCTGTTACCAATGGTGTAACTGGTTCTTGTATTGTTGAAGCCCTTAAAAACAAAACAAGATTAAAAGCAATTCTTTTATACACAAAAGGCACATTAAAGCACATTGATTCAGAATGTCTAATCGAAAACGGCGGCAATATTTTAGCTGTGGAAGTAAATGGCACAAAAGAACAATGTTTTGAAGTTGTAAGGGAAATTTTTAAGGATACAGAAGTTTCATCCCAATATAATTTAACTCTTGCAAACTCCGTGAATATTGGTCGTGTTTTGCCTATGATTTTTCCATATATTTATGCTTTTACAAGATTAAAAAATAAAATTTACGGTGATATTTTCTACACCATGGATGCAGGAAATTATGGACATTTAATTTCTGGACTTTATGCATGGAAAAGTTCATTACCTGTAAATGGATTTATAACAAATACAACAGACTCATTGATTTTAGATTCCCAACAAAAATGTAGTATTTTAGATGCTTCAATTCCTTTGGAAAAACGTAATGCAACGGATCCTGCAAATCCTTCAAATCTAGAACGCTTAGAATCTGTATTTGACGCAAATGCTCTTATGCTTAAAGGTTTAGTTTTTCCTTCCGTTGTTACAGAAAAAGATAAGGTTGAAGCTTGTAAAGAAGCCTATTCAAAATATGGATATATTCTTGATATGAACAGTTCCATAGGATATGCGGCGGCATTAAAACAAAGAAACACCCTTATGGACCAAGATAGTTCTGTTGTTTTAGTTGCAAGAAATCACCCAGGATTATCAAGTTCTGAAATAAAGCACATTATTGGAAAATCAGTTGAGTTGCCAGAATCCCTAAAAAAACAGCAAGAAAGTACAAAAAACAAAAAAATAATCGAACCAAAGTCAGAAAATGTAAAAAATCTCCTAAAAATGTATTTTTAGTTTTGTTTTTTCTAAAATCTTGTAATACAATATTATTATATTTAGTTGATTTTTGGTTTTTCCATACTTCAAGTTAAATAAAGAGCTTTATATCCTTCCTGAGAAAGGGACTGTTAGAATATTACAGTCCCCTTTCTTTTTTAAATCCTTTTATAATTTTTTTCACTTTTTTTATAAGTAAAACGGTTAATTAAGTTTGACACGTATCTTGTAATATGATACTATTTTTTTAGTTAATTGATTTTGTCAATCAACTAACATAAATAAATGACTTTCAATATAATTCAAAAGAAGGATATTTTATGAAATTTGGACATTTTGACGATTCAGCAAGAGAATATGTAATCGAAACTCCTCAAACTCCATATCCATGGATTAACTACTTGGGAAGCCAAAAATTCTTTTCTTTAATTTCTAATACAACTGGTGGATATTCTTTCTATACAGACGCTCGTCTCCGTCGTCTAACTCGGTACCGCTACAATGATATGCCACTTGATAACAATGGGCACTACTTCTTTATTAAAGATGGGGACACAATCTGGAATCCTGGTTGGCAACCTTGTCAAACCAAGTTGGACTTCTATGAATGTCGACACGGATTTGGTTATTCAAAGTTCACAGCAAAAAAAGATGATTTAAAAGCTGAAGCATTATACCTTGTTCCAAATACAGATAATGCTGAAATTGAAATGATTACGATAAAAAACGAAGGAAAAGACGATAAAGACATCAGTCTTGTTTCTTTTGTTGAATGGTGTTTGTACAACGCATCAGATGACTGCCAAAACTTCCAAAGAAACTTTTCTACTGGTGAAGTTGAAATTGAAGGAAGTGCAATTTATCACAAAACAGAATATCGCGAACGCAGAAATCACTTTGCTTTCTATTCTTGTAATGAAAAAATCGACGGATTTGATACAGACCGTGAAACTTTCTTAGGATTATATAACTCAATTTCTGCACCAAAAACTGTAGTTGAAGGAAAATCAGGAAATTCTGTTGCAGACGGATGGTCTCCAATTGCGTCCCACAGACTTGAAGTTTCTCTAAAACCTGGGGAAGAAAAAACATTTATATTCGTCCTTGGCTACATCGAAATGGATGATGACAAAAAATTCCTAAGCGAAGCAGACAAGAAAAAAGCATTAGCTGCTGGATTACTTCGCACAAACACAGCAAGTGGCGTTATCAACAAAGAAAAAGCTTACGAGCTTCAAAGAAAATATGATTCAAAAGAAAAAGTTGAAAAAGCATTAGCCGAGTTAAAAGCATTCTGGGATGAAACACTATCCCACTTCACATTAAAAACTGATGATGAAAAACTTAACCGTATGGCAGTTTGGAATCAATATCAATGTGTTGTAACTTACAACTTTGCTCGTTCGGCTTCTTACTTTGAAAGTGGAATTGGACGGGGCCTTGGATTCCGTGATACAAGCCAGGATATGTTAGGTGCTGCACATCAACTTCCAAAAGAAAGAATTCGCGAACGTTTGTATGATGTAGCAGCAACTCAATTTGAAGACGGTTCTGCTTATCACCAATTCCAACCTCTAACAAAACGCGGAAATGCTGATATTGGTTCTAACTTCAACGACGACCCACTATGGCTAGTTCTTGGTGTTGGAAATTACATTCGTGAAACTGGCGATGTTGACTTCTTGAAAGTTGATGTTCCATTTGATAACTCAGAAACAAACAAAGCCACAATGTTTGAACACCTACGACGTTCTTACAATTACATTCCAAATCACTTAGGACCACACGGTCTTCCTTTGATTGGACGTGCAGACTGGAACGACTGTTTGAACTTAAACTGTTTCTCTACAAATCCTAACGATTCTTTCCAAACTTGTACAAACAAAGAAGGCAAAAACGCAGAATCTGTAATGATTGCCCAAATGTTTGTGTACGTAACACCAGATTACGCTGCAATGTGTCGCTTAATGGGTGATGAAGCAGAAGCTAAACGCGCTGAAGAACTTTGTGCAAAAATGGAAGAATCTATTTGTACAGTCGGATGGGACGGAGAATGGTATCTTAGAGCATATGACGATTTTGGTAACAAAATCGGTTCTAACGAATGTGAAAACGGTAAAATTTTTATCGAAACACAGGGATTTGGAACTATGGCTCAAATCGGAAAAGACAAAGGTTATCCAGAAAAATCTTTGGACAATGTAAAAAAATATTTGGATTCAAAATACGGTATCGTAATTTTATGGCCAGCATATCAAGAATATCATGTAGAACTTGGGGAAGTTTCTTCTTATCCACCAGGATATAAAGAAAATGGTGGAATCTTCTGTCACAATAATCCATGGGTTATCATTGGTGAAGTTGTAAATGGGCGTCCACAAGATGCTTTTGAGCACTACAAGAAGTTTGCACCTGCATATATCGAAGATATTTCTGAAGTTCACAGAGTTGAACCTTACGTATATTGTCAAATGGTTGCTGGCAAAGAAGCTCGTCGCGAAGGTGAAGGTAAAAACTCTTGGCTAACGGGTACAGCTGCTTGGAATTTTGTAACACTTTCACAATATTTATGTGGATTACGCCCAAGCTACGACGGTTTAGTAATTGAACCTCGTCTTCCAGAACATATCAAAACTGCAACAATGACTCGTGTTTTCAGAGGTGTTGAATATCAAATTGAAGTTGTAAACAACTGCAACACAGGAAATGTTGTTCTTACAGCTGAAAACGGTACTGTAAAGGGTACAGTTGTAAAAGCAAATAATGGTGCAACAACTGTAAAAGTAAAAGCTATTATTGGCTAAATTAAAATATGGAATAACTAGTTTGCAAACCTCCTAATCAAACTAGAATCTCAATAATTTTCATTTATTATCCCTTTTTTCTTGCCCTGTAGTTCTCCCACCTACAGGGCTTTTTTTGCAACTAATAACAAAAAAAAGCCAGTTTTAGAGATTTCTCCACTCTAAAACTGGCATCATTAATCAAATATAATTTCAATTAACTATTAATACATTCCGCCCATACCGCCCATATCACCTGCCGGCATAGCTGGCATTGGGTTCTTTTCTGGGATATCTGTGATTGCACATTCTGTTGTTAAAAGTAAACTTGCAATAGAAGCAGCGTTTTGTAATGCTGTACGAGTTACTTTTGCTGGGTCAATAATACCAGCTTCCATCATGTCTTTCCATTCCATTGCGTATGCATCAAAACCTGTGCCTTTTTTGCTTGTTTTTGCTTTGTCAGCCACAACAGCGCCGTCGATTCCAGCATTTTCAGCAATTTGGCGAATTGGTTCTTCTAGTGCACGTTTAACAATTTTGAAACCAACTTTTTCATCGTCAGTTAGTTCAACATCAGCTTTTTCTAGAGCAAGAGATGCTTCGATAAGAGCAAGACCACCACCAGAAACGATACCTTCTTCTAGAGCAGCGCGAGTTGCAGCCAAAGTATCTTCTACACGATGTTTCTTTTCTTTCATTTCAACTTCTGTTGCAGCACCAATGTTAATAACAGCCACACCACCAGAAAGTTTTGCAAGACGTTCTTTTAGTTTTTCTTTGTCATATTCAGAAGTTGCACCTTCAATTTGAGTTTTGATTTCTGCAACTCTATCTTTAATAGCCTTTGGATTTCCAGCACCATCAACGATTGTAGTGTTGTCTTTGTCGATTTTTACAGATTTTGCTGTTCCAAGGTGTTCTAGTTCTGCTGTTTCTAGTTTGAAACCTAAGTCTTCTGTAATTACAGTTCCGCCAGTTAGAATAGCAATATCTTCTAGCATTGCTTTTCTTCTGTCACCAAAACCAGGAGCTTTTACAGCAACAGTTTTTAGAGTTCCACGAAGAGAGTTTACAATCAAAGTTGCTAGAGCTTCACCGTCCATATCTTCACAGATGATTACAAGAGCTTTTCCAGTTTGAGCAACTTTTTCTAGTAAAGGAAGTAAATCCTTCATATTAGAGATTTTTTTATCGTGGATAAGGATGAATGGATCGTTGTAAACTGTTTCCATTCTGTCGCGGTCTGTTACGAAATAAGAAGAAATATAACCACGGTCAAATTGCATACCTTCTACAAAGTCTGTTGTTGTTTCCATAGTTTTTGATTCTTCAACAGTGATAACACCATCTTTTCCAACTTTTTCAAAAGCACCAGCTAAGATTCCACCAAGTTCAGCGTCGTTATTTGCAGAAATAGTTGCAACGTGTTTAACATCGTCTCCGCCTTTTACAGCTTTTGAATTCTTTTTGATTTCTTCCACCGCTAAAGCTACAGCTTTATCCATACCGCGTTTTAGTTCGATTGGAGTCATTCCAGCAGCAACAGCTTTTAGCCCTTCTCTAACCATAGAATAAGCCAAAACAGTAGCAGTTGTTGTACCGTCTCCTGCAACATCGTTTGTTTTTGCAGCAACTTCTTTTAAAAGTTGAGCACCCATATTTTCAAATGGATCTTCTAGTTCAACTTCTTTTGCAACAGATACACCGTCTTTTGTGATAGTTGGTGCACCAAATTTCTTGTCTAACATTACAAGACGACCCTTTGGTCCTAAAGTTACTTTTACAGCCTTAGAAATTTGTTCAACGCCAGAAAGCATTTTTTTACGTGCGTCTTCATTAAAAACTAATTGTTTAGCCATTTTTTCTCCTAAAAAAAGTTTATGAGGAAGTTTCAACTTCCGATTAAACTTTTTTACGCTGTTTCGCAACGTAGTGAGAAACAGCATTATATAAGAAAGTTTGCAACGCAAACTTTGTAGACAAACACTTCGACGCTATTTTAGGAGAAGTGTTTGTCTTATCTCTCATAAAAAGTTTATGAGGAAATATCAATTTCCGATTAAACTTTTTAACGCTGTTTTGCAACG
>JAEIGA010000497.1_pt1 | contig 58301 bp, 85 predicted proteins | sample 9270691 | NCBI WGS metagenome assembly JAEIGA01 (sample SAMN17057246, study PRJNA624740) | gut metagenome | biome: biome; isolation source: fecal sample | host: Bos grunniens | place: China: Xizang | collected 2019 | reverse complement strand
CTTAAAAGATGCTCCGGGGGAGTGTTTGAAAATCGATTTTTTGCGGTGTTAGCGGGGAGTATATGAGTGTTCACGGAGTTTTCTTGTCCTTTCTCTCCTCCTTGCCGCCTGAGCTAACCAATCACGCCCACATAAACTCGTATACTTCCCGCTAAAACCGCATAAGTTTGCCTGCATTCAACTATAAACTCTATAAACCGCGATTGAAAGGAGGTAAAAGTGCCTAAAAAGAGACCGCCAGCGATGACTCCTGAGGCTCGAGAGAACCAATTAATAGCTGCAGCAGTCGATTTGGCCGAGCAACAGCTTCGAGATGGCACTGCATCTCCTTCTGTAATCACTCACTTTCTTAAATTAGCGTCCACAAAGCAGCAATTAGAGATAGAAAAGCTTAAAAGCGAGACTGAATTCCTACGAGCTAAGGCTGATGCTGTTCAATCGAATCAGAGAAGTGAAGAATTGTACGCAGAAGCTATCGCTGCAATGAAACGCTATAGTGGAGTTGACGAGGATTACTATGCGGAAGAGATGCTATAGCGAATTAATACAATTTAAAAGCTTTGAGGATCGATACGAATACCTAAAGCTGTCTGGTGAAGTGGGTAATCCAACTTTTGGTTATGACCGATATTTCAACCAGACCTTTTACCATTCATCCGAGTGGCGGCGAGCTCGAAACCGGATAATTCTCAGAGACAAAGGATGCGATTTAGGAGTTGAAGGATACGAGATACATGGCCGTATCTATATTCATCATCTGAATCCTATTACAAAGAAAGACGTCGAAGAGTTTTCCGATATTCTTTTGGATCCAGAGAATCTGGTGTGCGTAACGTTCAACACTCACAACGCGATTCATTATGGAGACCAGAAAATCTTACCAAAAGTTCCAATAGATAGGGCTCCCGGAGACACATGCCCTTGGAGGTAATATGGATAGTATATTGGACAGTGTCAAGTCTTATCTAGGAATCATGTCCGACGACAAGTCTTTTGACGCAGATATTCTTATGTCAATCAACGCTGTAATGTTTGCTCTGAATCAACTTGGGGCTGGTCCTAGCGAGCCAGTGGTTGTTGAGGATGCTACTCAAGAGTGGATTGACTATTTCGAAGAATCGGCTATTGGTATCGTAAGGCAGTATGTGAACATGAGGGTTAAAATGCTATTTGACCCATCCTCTAATAATCAGATCATGGATGCTTTAAAAGAACAAATTGCCGAAGCAGAATGGCGAATTCTGGCATATTTTGACCAGAAAGATTATGCCGCGCAGGAGGTGTGAAGTGAATAACGTTGCATATTTAGCTCATCATGGCGTTAAAGGGCAAAAATGGGGCGTTAGGCGTTTTCAGAATAAGGATGGCTCTTATACCAACGAAGGAAAACGTAGGCGTAGTGGTGCCACTAAGAATCTTATATCTTCTCCAAAAAGTCGCTATGCGGACATGACTGATGAGGAGATTTCGAATGCAATTAAGCGTCGGCAGAATGAGTTGAAGTTGGCCGATCTTGACATGCAGACGTCTATTCCGCTTGGAATGAGATATGTTGGTGGAATCGTTAAATCAGGCGCATCCAAGGGTTTAACTCTTGCTGTCGGAGGTTTGACTTTCGGCTTGGCCAAGAAGTATTTAAAAGATGAATACGGTTTGGATATACCGAATCTTAAGAAGTAGGTGAAATATGCCTCTCTCTAACACAGCAACACCAAAATACTACGGAATGTTTCGGGATGCAGTGTTACGAGGGGATATTCCTGTCTGCGAAGAAATCTCGATGGAGATGAATCGTATTGACGCGCTCATTGCTAATCCCGGAGTATATTACGACGAGCTTGCGATGGACGGATACGTTCGTTTCTGTGAAGATGAATGTACATTGACCGATGGCTCTGACTTAAATCTTCTAGACACCTTCAAACTATGGGCTGAGCAAGTCTTTTGCTGGTGCTACTTTGTCGAAAGGTCTGTGTACGAGCCTAATGCGGACGGGCATGGCGGTCATTGGGTTAAGAAGATTCGAAAGAAGCGACTTACTAACAAGCAATATTTGATTGTTGCTCGAGGCGCTGCTAAATCCATGTATGGTTCAACGATTCAGAACTTTTTCTTGAATGTTGATACTGATACAACACATCAAATCACTACTGCCCCTACTATGAAGCAGGCAGAAGAGGTTTTGTCTCCTATTCGCACGGCTATTGCTCGTTCTAGAGGTCCTTTGTTCAAGTTTTTGACTGAAGGTTCGTTACAGAATACTACAGGAAGCCGAGCTAATCGTCAAAAGTTAGCCTCTACGAAGAAAGGTATTGAGAATTTCCTTACCGGTTCTCTTCTTGAGGCTCGACCCATGTCAATTGACAAGCTTCAAGGCCTTCGTCCTAAGGTTTCTACCGTAGACGAATGGCTTTCTGGAGATGTTCGAGAGGATGTCATTGGCGCAATTGAGCAGGGCGCATCCAAGATGGATGACTACCTGATTGTAGCAATGTCTTCCGAAGGAACTGTTCGAAATGGTTCTGGCGACTCCATTAAGATGGAGCTTATGAAGATTCTCAAGGGCGAGTATGTCAATCCTCATGTGTCGATTTGGTACTATCGACTTGACGATATTAAAGAGGTTGCTGACCCAGACATGTGGGTTAAAGCGCAGCCGAACATTGGTCTTACTGTCAGCTACGAGACGTATCAGCTTGATGTGGAACGTGCAGAGAAAGCTCCAGCAGCTAAAAACGATATTCTTGCTAAGCGTTTTGGAATTCCTTGTGAGGGTTATACATATTTCTTCAGGTATGAAGAGACGATTCCGCATACGCGGCATGATTATTGGGGAATGCCATGTGCTTTGGGAGCCGACTTGTCACAAGGAGATGACTTCTGTGCTTTTACTTTTATGTTTCCTCTACCTGGCGGCTTCGGGGTTAAGACTCGTTGCTATATTACCTCTCGTACTCTCGACCGTCTCCCTAGTGCTATGCGCCTTAAGTACAACGAATTTCTCCAAGAGGGCTCGTTGGTGGTTCTTGATGGTACTATTCTTGATATGATGGAAGTTTACGAGGATGTTGACCATTTCATCATTCAGTCTGACTACGACGTCCGTTCCTTTGGATTCGACCCTTACAATGCAAAGCAGTTTGTTGATAGGTGGGAAACCGAGAATGGTCCATATGGAATAACCAAGGTTATTCAGGGAGCTAAGACCGAATCTGTACCTCTTGGTGAATTGAAAAAGCTGGCGGAAGACCGTGTCCTAATGTTTGACGAGCAGCTTATGATGTTCTGTATGGGCAATGCGATTGTTATTCAGGACACCAATGGCAATCGTAAGTTACTAAAAACCCGTTATGACCAAAAGATTGACGCTGTGTCCGCTTTGATGGACGCGTACGTCAGCTGGTCTGTGAATAGAGAGCTGTTTGAATAATGGAATACTGTTTATCTCATCACGGCATAAAAGGGCAAAAATGGGGAGTTAGGCGTTTCCAGAATAAAGACGGATCCTTGACCAATTCCGGTAAAAAGAGATATACGGATATATCGAATTCGCATATGTCTAATCATATGTCGTTTAAGTCGAAAAATGGCGATACGATTGAACTGGATAAAATCGAACCGTCCGCTTTTGTTAAGGGGCTATCTCGAGTAAGCCATAAATATGCCGATAACGTGCGAAAAAATAGTAATTTTAAAATTAAGGTTAATGGAAAACAAGTTGGAGATTTGGAATTAAATCAAAATTCTAAATCCGAATTGAATGCTGTTTGGATCGGTATAGACGATGAGCACAGAGGAAAAGGATATGCCTCTGCCGTTATGCGGAATATTAAGGAATACGCCAGAGAATCTGGAAACCAGAAGCTAACTTTGGAAGTTCCCGGGAATTCTCCAGATGCTCGTCATATATATGAAAAACAAGGTTTTAAAGCGGTCGCTACTCTTTCTAAGAATGATGTTTGGGGCGGATTGACCGCTATGGAACTTCCGTTGTATGAAGAGCGGTCGTCTTTAGGGAGTAACTTTATTGACAAACAGTTACGTTGACGAAAGATACAGTTGGGAACGACATAATGAAAAACGACGCATATTTATCTCATCATGGCATTAAAGGCCAGAAATGGGGCGTTAGGCGTTTCCAGAACAAGGACGGCAGTCTTACAAAGGAAGGAACGCAACGTTACGTTTCTAAAAGTCAAGCGGGCAAAAAAAGATCAGGTATTGGCGATTTTTACAATAAGCATAAAAAAGCGATAAAAGTCGGTGGTGCTTGCGTCGCTTCTGCTCTTTTGATTTATGGGTCTTATAAAATGTATCAGAATGCTCCTGCTAAAAAAATAGGGGCTTTATCGTATGCTAAAAGTGATTCGTTAAAATCCACATTGTCGAACTATGGAACTAAATCCATGACAATTCCTCCTGGTACGAAATTCTATAGAATCTCAAGAGATGCGATGGAAGATTACAAGTCTTCTGGTTCTGCATATGTTTCTTACAAGCTTAGAGATGCTGCTGGGTATGTTAGCGCTTCTGCAAATAAGTTTGCATTTCCCGGAGGAACTAGAGATTTTCTGCATACCATGACGTCGGCTTCTTCCGTAAAGGTTCCGTCTGCTAGAGACATGGCTAAATTATATTTGAAGCAACATCCGGATGCGTCCGACCAATCGTTTAGGATGCTGTTTACATATGGATTTGTTCAATGGGAAGATAGTAGCGACCCGATGGTGGCAGCGTTTAAAAAACAAGCAGAGTCGTTCAAAAAAGCTCTTTTGGACGAAGGGTATAATGCGATCATCGATCTGGAAGACGCCGGGTCGAAGATTGAAGCGCCACTTATATTATTGTCTCCTAACGAAATGGCTGTGAAATCTTCAAAAATCGGCTCCTTTGAGCGTATTGTGGCCGGGAGTATGAAAAGGAGCTTATAAAATGAATAACGTTACATATTTAGTGCACCACGGCATCAAAGGTCAGAAATGGGGCGTTAGGCGTTTCCAGAATAAAGATGGTTCATTAACCAATGCCGGTAAAAAGAGGCATTCGGATCAGTATGATATGCGACCGGATATGAAAAAACGGGGCAAGCTAACTGATAAGCAGAAAAAAGCTTTGGCTATTGGCGCTGCTTTTGTCGGAACTGGTTTGGCAGTTTATGGAGTTCATAGATACCGTGATGTGCTTAATGATCGAACGTTGAAAGCACTGGCCGTTGAAGGAAAAGTCATTGCTGAGGATCCGTCCAATAGGATGCATATGTTCGGACGACATGTGCCAAACCAAGCTCTTATTAGCAATAAGCAAATCTCGTTGAATCAACGGGTGCGCGCTTACGAAGGGTATAAGGATCCTGTAAAAATTGTTGCTGACATTATAACAAAGCGAGATTATTTGAAAGAACACGAAGTCGCTCGTGCGGTAAGTCGAGGACGAAAATCGATATGGGACAATAGTAAGCCGTTCGGAACCGATTATCAGTTTAGATTGTATAATGTTGGCGAGAACCCCGGAAACAATCCAAACTTTGCGCCATATCAGTTCGACCCAAAGATTAGAGTTAGCGATGTAATTCGTGGTGTAAAAAAAGAAAAAGCTTAACGATGGCAAGTTTGTTAGCAGCATAGACATTTTTGAGAACTAGTATGAAATCGAAAGAGCTTAGGAGGTGACGTATGCCAAATCCGACGATTCGAGAACGATTTAGCAAGGCATGGAATGCGTTTATTGCTAAAGACAAACGAGGCGATGCGGAGTATATCACCTCTCCTTCTATGGGTTATACCACGACCTATCGAGAAGACAAAACTCGTTTGCGCTTGGGCTCTGAACGAACGATTATTGCATCCATCTACAACAGAATCGCGGTTGATGTTGCAGCAATCAATCTTCAGCATTGTCGAGTTGATCAAAATGGGAAGTATCTTGAGCCTATTCAGTCCGAGTTGAACCAATGCCTACGTATTTCTGCCAACATTGACCAAACAGCACGCGAGTTTATGATGGATGGTGTGCTTTCTCTTCTAGATGAAGGAACGGTCGGAGTCGTTCCGGTTGATACTACAACAGACATAACTAATCAAAACTCGTATGATATTCTATCTGTTCGAGTAGGACGAATTACGCAATGGTATCCCGAGCATGTTCGTATTGAGGTCTATAATGATCGGACAGGACGTCGAGAAGAATTAACCCTCCCCAAGTCTGTGGTTGCCATTGTTGAGAACCCCTTTTATGAAGTGATGAATAAGCCAAATTCGACACTTCATCGACTTCGTAATAAGCTTGCCCTTCTTGATGCTACAGACGACAAGCAGAACTCCGATAAGCTGAATCTCATCATTCAGATGCCGTATGGTCTTAAAGGCAAGAATCGCGAAGAACGAGCCAAAGACCGAATTAAGGACATCGAGATGCAGCTTGTCGATTCTCGATATGGCATTGCTTACATGGATGCTACTGAAAAGATTGTTCAGCTGGGTCATCCTATAGAGAATAAGCTTCTTGAGCAAATTCAGTATCTTACCGAAACTCTGTATGCACAGATTGGTATGACTCCATCGGTCTTTAATGGTACGGCAAACGAACAAGAGATGCTACAATACTATAATAGAACTCTCGAGCCTATTCTCGCAGCGTTTGTTGACGAGTTTAATCGAAAGTTTCTAACTCGGACGGCTCGTTCTCAAGGTCAAGCAATCAGTTACTTCAGAGATCCATTCCGTCTTGCTCCTGTCGAGACACTTGCTGCGATTGCCGACAGCTTTACTCAGAACGAGATCGTTAGTTCCAATGAATTCCGAGCGGTTCTTGGTTTCCAGCCGGTCGATGACGCTCGTGCTGATGCTCTTCTCAACAAGAATATTAACCCGATTGCTGATGACCCGAATGCCACAGTTCCTATGGCGGAAGGTATAGATTCTAATCAAAATGAGAATGATTTCAGTCTAGACGTAGATTCGATGAGTTTAGAGGAAGCCCAGGAATATTTAAGGCAGCTTGACGAGTTGGAGAAAGAACTTGGAGAAAGCAATGAGTGATATTGTTTATCGAGTAAGGTCTGATTCCATAGCTCATGCTTATACTAAGTATAGTGTTTTAGCTCGTCCAACGTCAGCTTCTCTTAGGAACGAAAGAACTTCGGCGACAAACGCCAACTCTTTGCGAAAGAAAGCAAAATCTAATAACGGAATTTATAAATCTCCTTATTACGATCCAGTTGCTAGGCATGAGAGATACATGCGTGAACGAGAATCTCTAGGAGTCGGCAAGGGTAAGATAGGATTAGGAAGTTCTAAGAGTGGTAAGGGCTCTAAAGGTTCTGGTGGTTCCAAAGGCGGAAAAGGTTCTGGTGGAACTAAAATGGCCGAAGAGATTCGTAGGTTAAGAGAAGAAAGTAGTCTTAACACAGAAGCTCAACGTGAGGCCACAAAAAGACGAATCGAAGATTTACGAAACGAAATACAGTCTTATATAAAATCGTTTGGTAAACAGTCTGAAGACCAACTAGAAGGCGTCAATTCCGTTGAAATAAGAGGCCGAGTCGAACAATTAAAGAAGCAAATAGAGCAAGCCGGCGTCGATTTGAATTCATGGATTTCCAATGAAAAAGATGCGTTAGAGCGACGAATAGCGGCTATCTATTCTGCCAATGGGAAAGAGTATAAAGTACATACTCAAGATGATAAAAAGAATGCGTCTGAGGCTAGAGACAAAGAAGTGAAGTCAAGGGCGGATTCTATTTATAAGAAGAAATCGTAGGTAGGAGAAATTATGGGTTATGATTTCAGTGGCTACGCCACGAAGAATGACCTGACTTGCGGTGATGGGCGCATCATTCGCAAGGACGCGTTCAAGGATTGCGATGGTAAGACTGTACCGCTGGTGTGGCACCACATCCATAATGATCCTATGAACGTTTTAGGTCATGCGGACCTTGAGAATCGTGATGACGGTGTCTACGCGTACTGCTCATTTAACGATACGCCTCAGGGTCAAAATGCGAAGGCTCTTGTTCAGCATGGCGACGTCACCTCAATGTCGATTTATGCGAATAAGCTCAAGCAACAGGGAAATAACGTTCTTCATGGTATGATTCGTGAGGTTAGTCTTGTTCTGGCTGGAGCAAATCCAGGCGCGGTCATTGACCCTCTGAGCATTGCACATGATGACGGCATGCTTGTTGACTTAGACGACGAAGCCATTATTTACAGTGGCGAATTAATTCATTCGGAAGATACCGCGAAGGAAAACAAGACGAATCCGAATGGAAATAAGAACGATTCTGGTGACGAGGAGGACGACGTGGCCGGTAAGGAAAAGACTGTTCAGGATGTTATCGATTCGATGACTGAGGAGCAGAAGAATGTAATGTATTATATGGTCGGTACCGCTCTTGAGAACGCTGGTGCCGGCGACGATGACGAGGATGCCGCCGAGCATTCTGGCTACTATGAAGGAGATAGCATGCATCACAACGTTTTTGACCAGACCGACGACGGCGCCGACACCCTGACGCACGATGATATGAACGCGATTCTCGCCGAGGCTCCTCGTGTTGGCAACCTGAAGGACGCGTTCCTTGAGCACGGCATCGAGAACCTCGAGATTCTCTTCCCTGAGGCTCGTGCTATCGAGAACACCCCGACTTGGATTAAGCGTGAGACTGGTTGGGTCAGCGCTTGGTGGGGCGCTCTGAAGAAGACGCCGTTCAGCCGTATCAAGTCTCGTACGGCCAACATCACCGAGTACGAGGCCCGTGCTCGTGGTTACATCAAGGGTAACCAGAAGATTGAGGAGTTCTTCTCTCTGGCGGCTCGTACGACCACCCCGACCACTGTCTACAAGCTGCAGAAGCTTGACCGTGACGACATCATCGATATCGTCGACATGGACGTTGTCGCTTGGATGAAGTCTGAGATGCGTCTCATGCTCGAGGAGGAGCTTGCTGTTGCAACCCTCATCGGCGACGGCCGTCCCGCCAACGACGTCTCGAAGATTAACGAGCAGAACATTCGCCCGATTTACCATGACGACGACCTCTACTGCATCCATAAGGTCGTTACCATTCCGCAGTCTGCCACTTATGTCCAGATTGCTGACGCACTTATCGAGGCCGCTCTGCTCTCCCGCAAGGATTACAAGGGTGCCGGTCAGCCTTGGTTCGTTACTACTAACGATGTGCTGACTCGTATGCTTCTTGCTAAGGACGAGATTGGTCATCGTCTGTATAAGACCGAGGCCGAGCTTGCTACTGCTCTGCGCGTCTCTCGTATTCTCGAGGTTCCTGTGCTTGAGGGTGCTCAGCGTACCGCACAGGTTCCTGGCCAGACTGAGGGCAGCACCGTCAACGAGACTCGTACGCTGCTTGGCCTGATTGTTAACCCGTCTGACTACGTGATTGGTGCTGACAAGGGCGGCGCAGTCACTATGTTCGACGACTTCAATCTTGACTTCAACAAGTACGAGTACCTGATTGAGACCCGTTGCTCGGGCGCTCTGCAGGACCCGTACACCGCAATCGCTCTTGAGACTGCTGACACGCTGCCGTTCACTTTCGGTCCGCGCTCCGGTGATTACAGCACCGCTACCAAGACCAAGGACGCCAATGGTTGGCCCGAGGGTTATCAGAAGTACGACCCAAATTTTTAAGCGCGCTTTCGCTTGAGCCCATGAGCGGGAGCGATACTGTATTTGGGCATACGGTTTCAGACCTTCAGACCAATGTGGCCGTTGTCGGTCAGTATGTGACTGGTAAGCTTAAGTACGTTAGTGAGGGCAGTCTTCCGACCACTTGGGGTGCTGGCAACTTCTTAGCATTTGACCTGTCTGGTAATGATTTCGATGCCTTCACCAGTGTTAAGGTCGGCCTCAATCCGAGTCAGGGTAGTGGCCTTGTCGAGATTATTGACGACCCCGATAAGAACGGCGCCTTCAAGATTACTGATAAGAACGCTCAGAAGTTCGTCATTGAGGCTACCACGGACAGCGGCTTCACGCATCGTCGTGAGTACGACCTCTCCGGTCTCGTCGTTGAGTCTGAGTAGTCAAAATCGTAAGGAGATAGCGCATGGCTAAGTTTTATGGCAAGATAGGATTTGCTACGCAACAAGAAACTTCGCCTGGCATTTGGGAAGATGCGATTGTTGAACGTCCGTATAAGGGCGAAGTGCTCTCTAATGGACGTAGGTGGAATGAAGTTTCTGACAGAATTAATGACGAGTTTACCATTAGCAACTCTTTTAGCATTATTTCTGATGCATTTCTATATAGGCATATTCCGGCCATGCGCTATATCGAATACATGGGCGCTAAGTTTAAGATTACTTCCGTTGATATTCAGCGTCCTAGGGTGACTATATCGGTTGGAGGTGTGTATGTCGCTAGCGAACCTTCGACTGGACTTACACAATAAGCTTGTTGAGATTTTAGGTAACAACAATGTTTATTATCAGCCTCCAGCCGGTATTTCCATCTCTTATCCTTGCGTAGTTTACAATTTCGATGATGATACGACGCTGCATGCGAATGACAAACCTTATTGGAAGTATTACACATTCAAAGTCACCCTTATAACCAAGAGTCCAGAACCTTCAGAGTTTATGGACCGAATGGCCGCAATGAAATACGCCAGTTTTGAACGTCATTACACAGCAGATAATCTTCATCACTTTTCTTATACAATTCATTTGAATGAAAGGGTTTCAAATGGCTAAGTTAGTTTGGGATGCGATTGGCGAGCATCGTTACGAGACTGGTGTGGACCATGGCGTTCTGTATCAGGTTACCCAAGCCGGTAAGTATTCTAATGGTGTTGCTTGGAATGGTCTGACTAATGTCTCTGAGTCGCCCTCTGGTGCTGAGGCTCAGAAGCAGTATGCTGACAACATGAACTATCTGACGCTGTACTCGGCCGAGGAGTTCGGCGCTACTGTCGAGGCGTTCACTTATCCCGACGAGTTCGAGCAGAATGACGGTTTTGCTCAGCCGGTTAAGGGCATGCGCCTTGGTCAGCAGCCTCGTAAGGGTTTCGGTCTTGTTTATCGCACCAAGATGGGCAATGACACCGAGGGCGAGGATTACGGCTATAAGTTGCATCTGATTTATGGTTGCCGTGCCGCTCCTTCTGAGCGTGGCTATGCTACCATCAACGACTCTCCTGAGGCCATTACGTTCTCTTGGGAGATTAGTACGACTCCTGTTCAGGTTCCGGGCTATGAGCCTACCTCGCAGGTTGTCATTCCTTCCACAGACTTTGAGTCTCAGGAGGAGAAGGCTAAGCTTACTCTTCTCGAGGATGTTCTGTTTGGCACCGAGGGCGAGGGTCAGGCACAGGGTACCGTTCCTACGCTTCCTCTGCCTGAGGTTGTCGAGAAGATTCTTGATGGTACTATCACCACCGTTCAGGCTGCTATCGCCGCTTAATCAAAATGGTAAGTAATTGGCTCGGGTTGGCCGTCGAGGGGACATGCTAAAATAGGGCATGGCATGATGTTGGTTGCGAGAGGGGAAGGCCAACTAACCGAACGCTCATTTCTGTGTGGGAGGCCTTGCGGAGCGCTCGGGACGTTATATAGGGCAGGGCTATGGGGTGCTCGCGGTGGGTCGGGCACGCCCAGATTGGGAGTATAGCTTAATGGTAAAGCAGCGGGTTTATACCCCGTAGAGACAGATAATCTGCTGATGTGAGTTCGAATCTCTCTACTCCTACCGGGGATGTGGCGAAATGGCAGACGCGGGAGACTTAAAATCTCTTGACTTAGGTCGTGAGGGTTCGAATCCCTCCATCCCCACCATATTTCTAAGAGAAAGGATATTGCAATGCCGCTCGCAAACCCAAGCCCCGAGTACATGCTTGAGGCTTTTGTTGATTTTTACAATTCTAACATAGCAGATTCGGACGTCCCCGGGATTTCGATTCATGAAGCCTATATTGTTTGGTTCTGCTATATTGTTGGTAACGCAAAGTGCTTAATTTCGACCACTCGACCTGACCATATGTATTATGAGCTGACTTATCATCCTGAGAAGAATCAGCTCCATATCGATGCGTATAAGAAGGTTATGCATAAGGATAACGACCTCGACGTTTAGAGAAGGGACGACAAAATGATTAAGTGGCCTATTACGTATACTGATTATAATGGTGAGGAGCATACCGAGGATTTTTACTTCAATCTTAGCAAGGCTGAAGTTATGGAAATGGATCTTAAGGCTAACGGAGCATATGCCGCTTACATAGAACGGGTCGTTGATCAGCGCGATGGTGACAAGCTTGCCGGGATCTTTAAGGACATTATTCTTAAGTCCTACGGCGAGAAGTCTCCTGATGGAAAGCGATTCGTTAAGTCTGAGGAATTATCAACTGCTTTTTCGCAAACAGAAGCGTATTCGAATCTGTATATGCAGCTGGCTCTTGAACCAGAGGCATGCCAGAAATTTATTACCGGCATTATGCCCAATGTGGATGCTTCAGAAGCTCCTAATATGGAAAATCATATGAAACTAATTTAGTTGGTGATGCAGAATGCTCCACATAACGATTCCAGAAAGAGAATTCTATGATGAGTCAACCGAGGAGTTTGTTACTTTAAAAGAGCAAAAGGTGACTATGGAGCATTCTCTCATATCAATCTCAAAATGGGAAGCTAAGTGGAAAAAACCGTATCTGACCGATGGAAAGAAGACAAAAGAAGAGATTCTCGATTACCTAAGATGCATGACAGTGTATCCTTCTGGGTTGGATCCTATGTATTATCTTGCGTTAACTCCAGAAAACATTTCTGAAATAACCGATTACATAGACGATCCTATGACGGCAACCACTATAAATATTCTAAAATCCCCAGGTGCTAAAAAAGAGACATTGACGAGTGAGCTTATATACTATTATATGATTGCTCAGAACATACCGATCGAGTTAGAGAAATGGCATATAAATCGTTTAATAACTCTCATCGAAGTATGTGCTATTAAGAATGATCCTAAACCAAAGAAGATGAGTAGAAGCGCAATAATGCAGCAAAACAAAGCGCTTAACGCTGCAAGACGAGCTAAATACAAGACTCGAGGTTGATATGTCTAGTATTGTCACTTTATCCACAAGAGGGGATTTTAAAAAGACAAAATCTTTTTTAGAAAAAATTAAGAATCGAAGGCAAATATATGATTCTTTAAATTCGTACGGTCAACAAGGTGTCGCAGTTCTTTCTGCCGCAACTCCAATAAGAACCGGTTCGACTGCTTCAGCATGGAGTTTTAAAGTTAATGTATCATCAGAATCAGCTTCCATAGAATGGTACAATTCTAAGTTAACATCCAATGGTGATACTCCTCTTGTTGTTCTTATAATAAAAGGTCATGGAACAGGAACTGGGGGATACGTCCCACCTAACGACTTTGTTACTCCAGCAATGGAGAGTCTATGTGCCGAAGCTACTGATGCTGTTTGGAAGGCGGTGACATCATCGTGAGTGCTGTTGACGAACGCGTTGTTTCGATGAAATTCGAGGACAAGGGTTTTGAAGCCGGGGCGACTCGAATTTTAGGAATTCTTGGAAAGTTAGAAGAGTCTTTAAAATTCAAAAACGGAACCAACGGATTAGACGCTGTTAAGCGAGCCAGCGGTCAGTTTAACATGTCTGGTGTTGAGACTAGCATATCGATAGTTTCAAACAAGTTTAGTGCGTTCCAAGAATTTGTCACAGGTGTTTTTAGGCGTCTTGGTGAACGAGCATTTGATTTCGGTTCTAATTTAATAAAGTCAGTAACGTTTAAACCTCTTATTGATGGTTTTAAAGAGTATGAATTGCAAATGGGTTCCATTCAGACAATTCAAGCAAATACTGGCGAAAGTGTTGAAACAATTAACAGCGCTCTAGACGAACTAAACACATATGCCGATAAGACCATTTATAACTTTTCTCAGATGACAAGAAACATCGGTACGTTCACCGCTGCTGGTGTTGACTTGGAAACTTCGACGAAAGCTATTCAAGGTATTGCAAATTTGGCAGCAGTTTCCGGATCGAGTGCTCAGCAAGCATCCACAGCAATGTATCAGTTGTCACAAGCATTGGCGGCAGGTACAGTTAAGCTGCAAGACTGGAATTCTGTAGTTAATGCCAACATGGGCGGCAAAGTATTTCAGGAAGCACTAAAAAGGACCGCTCGTGCTCATGGAATAGCCGTAGACGACATTATTGCAAAACAGGGTACGTTCCGAGAATCTTTGAAAGAAGGCTGGCTTACAAGTGAGGTTCTTACCGATACCTTAAATCAGCTTGCTATTACCTATGAAGAAGTTGGCGATGACGCCTATAACGCCGCTATGCAAAAACTTCTCGATTCTAATTACTCCAAGGAAGATGCCGAGGCGATTCTTGAATTAGCCAAAACGGCTGAAGAAGCCGCGACGATGGTTCGCACATGGTCTCAGTTATGGGAAACAGTCGGCGAAGCTCTCGGTTCTGGCTGGGCAACGAGTTGGCGTATTATAGTTGGCGATTTTAACCAGGCAACCGAGTTCTTTTCTTGGCTTAGTAAAAAGTTATCAGACATAGTAAACGAATCTGCTCAAAATAGGAATAATTGGCTTAAAGCTTGGGCCGAAGCCGGCGGCAGAGAAGGCGTGATAGGGATAATAGCCAATTCCTTAAAAGCGCTTGAAGTGATAGCTTCGTCGGTATCGAAGGCGTTTTCTAAGGTATTCGGTCTTTCGCCAGAAAGCGTGGCCAAATCTATAAATTCGTTTGCGGAACTTTCTGAGAAATTAGTCTTAAATAAGAACGAGGCTAACTATTTAAGAGTCACGTTTGTTAAATTATTTAAGGTGTTTAAAGGTGCGTTTTCTGTAGTAAAAGACATTGCCGAATATATAGGCTCTTTGGGCGTTCAATTCAGAAAAGCATTAAAGCAGTCAAATGCGTTTAGGCGTGTTGTTAATTTGATACAGTCCTTTTCAACAAGTTTTTATAAGATAATAAAAGCTATTGGGACTGCATTCACAGAAACGTTTCGTATTTCGGATAAGACATCGGGATTTTTGAGTGGCGTTATCGGAAAGATATTGCGATTATTTGAAAATTTCGCAGATGCCATTTCGGTAACCGATGAATTCGCTCAAAAACTTCATGATACATTTAAATCATTCTTTGAGTTGATAAAGAACGGCGGAAATCCTCTTAGCGCATTTGGCGGTATGATACAAAATTCTTTATCTGGGGTTTTTGACGGACTTAAGAATTTTAATATAACAGAATGGATTTCTGAACGAATCGCGTCTATCGATTTCAGCAAAGTGTTTTCGTTTGGCGTAGGAATCGTAGGCGTGACTTTGCTTAAAGACCTTGCCGGTTCCTTTAAAGATATTTTGTCTGGATTAAAAGAAGAAGGCGATAAGTTTAATCCATTTAAAAAAGTTGGCGGCGTTTTAGATAATGTTTCCGGTGCGCTTAAGGGGCTCCAAGAAAAGGTAAACGTCGATAAAATTAAAGAAATCGGCAAGGCTTTGATGGTTTTGTCGGCCGCTTTATTGGTTCTTTCACTTATTCCGTCTGAAAAGATAGGTCCCAGTTTGGTGGCGTTGGCCGGTGCTATTGGCGAAATGTTTGTCGCAATTCAATTGTTTACCATGCTTGGAAACGTTAAGAAAACCGCCATTTCTGTGGTGATTTCTTCGTTGGCTATAGCTTTGTTTGGTCTATCAATTGCTATGGCGTTGATGTCAACGATAGATTGGGAGGGAATCGGCAAGGGTCTTGTTGGAGTTGGAGTATTATTAATTGAGTTTATGCTTGCCTTAGGAACCATGCCGACAGATTTAAAGAAACTGTGGGGTCTTTCCAAAGTAATTAAGAGCCTTTCATTAGGCATACTTATGCTATCAGTTGCCGTTAAACTTTTGTCGACAATTGATACGATGGGTATGGTACAAGGTATTCTTGGCGTTGCTGCGATGCTGGCTGCTATGGTTGCTGTGGTGAACTCGCTTCCAGAAAGCGGTCGGATAATTTCTTCAGCGATTGCTATCACGTTAATTTCTGTAAGTCTTACGGCATTGTCTATAGCGATTATAGCTTTGTCTGGCATCAGGTGGCAAGGAATTGTCAAGGGTGTTGGCGGAATAGCCGGAATGCTTTTTGGGTTGACAGCAGCGTTAAATCTTATGCCAAAAAATGCTTGGATATTGGTATCGGCAGTTGCTATCACTGTGCTTAGTGTCGCATTATCTGTGTTGGCTTTTTCTATCAAAATGCTTTCCTCATTAAGTTGGGAAGGTGTGGCGAAGGGTCTCGTTGGTATTGAATTGGGTTTGGCAGCTATTGTGGCTTCGCTTCATTTAATGCCAGAAAGCGCTAAATTGATTCTTATTTCTGTCGCGTTCATCGGAATAAGCTATGGCCTTTCGATGCTGGCTGACTCGATATTTAAAATAGCTCGAGTTAGTTGGGCTGGTTTAGCTCAGGGACTTATTGGAATATGCGTCGGGCTCGCAGCGTTAACACTTGCTTTGAATTTAATGCCGAATAGTGCCAAATTAATGCTGGTTTCTGTCGCGTTCATTGGTATAAGCTATGGCCTTTCTATTTTAGCGGATGCCGTGTTTACATTGGCGCGTCTTAGTTGGCAAGGATTAGCTCAAGGTCTTCTTGGCGTTATGGCTTTGCTTATCGAACTTGGAGCCGCATTATATTTGATGAAGTCGAACATACTAGCCGCGGTTTCGTTGTTTATATTGGCCGAAGCGCTAAATGTGTTGACCCCTTCGATAGTGACTTTAGGAAAGATGAAGCCCGGCGAGATTGTTACCGGATTGCTTGCATTGGCCGGAGCTATTGCCGCAGTATGTCTGGCCGCATATTTATGTAAGCCCGCAATTCCATTTCTGGTTGCAATTGCTGTTTCTTTAGCAGTTATTGGTATTGCTGCCGCGTCCATTATTCAGAGTGTCACCGATGCAGGACAAGCGGTTGCCGGTCTTATAGGACCTTTGAAAGAAGCAGGCGGTAACTTAATTCAGGGTCTTATTGATGGTATTCTTGCATATGGACAGCAGCTGGTTGATAATGTGCTAGAAGCCGCGAAGCAAATATACACTAGCATATGTAACTTTTTTGGAATAGAATCTCCTTCGACATTGATGGCTGAAGTCGGTACAAATATCGTTCTTGGTCTTATTAACGGAATCGGCGAGATGCTCGGTTCCTTATTAAGCAAGGCCGCCGAAATTCCGGGTGCTATTTTAGATGGTATTGGAGATTTGGCTACTAGTTTAGCAACAAAAATCTCTGAAGGAGCAACGGCCTTCATGGATGGGCTTGGAAATCTTATAACTTCTGCCAAAGAAAAAGCATCGGAATTAGGAACCAATGTAAAAGACGGAGTTACTGCGTTTGTTGACGGAGTTGCTTCGTTCGCAGGTGCCGCAAAAGATCGAACTTTAGAACTTGCCAACAACGCAAAAGAAGGTTTCTTAGGGTTTGTCACAGGAGCTGCTGAAAAGGCTTCCGAGGGCGTTAACTCTTTCGCTCAAGGCATTACTGGAAAAGCCGGTTCTGCAAAAGACGCGGCCACGAAACTTGTTACGAATGTGCAAACTAGTGTTGCTACGTTGACGTCAAAGATGCGTTCCAAAGCCAACGAAGCCATGAATGCTTTCTGCTCTGGCATTAGTTCCGCTGCTGGTAGGGCTCGTTCAGCAGCTTCGTCTGTTAGTAACGCAGCCGCTAGTGGTATCGGTTCTCTTTGGGGTCGATTCTACAATGTTGGTAAGAGCGCTGCAGATGGTCTTGCGGCAGGTATTTATGCCGGTTTAGGCGCTGTCATCGCGGCTGCTGACCGATTAATGGCAGAGGCAGAAAGGGCTGCGAAAGCTAAGGCGCAGATTAAGTCGCCTTCTAGGGTTTTTATTGGTATTGGTGAGTATCTGGGTGAAGGTCTTGCTGACGGCATAAATAATTCTAAGTCTTATGTTTCAAAAGCTAGTGCTGGCTTAGCCGGAACCACTTTCGATTCCTTCAAGAACAGTCTCTCGACCATGTCCGTTGGTCTTGACGACCTTCTTGAAACAGATTACAGCCCCGTAATTACGCCGGTTATTGACCCAACAGAGTTCGATTCGAGTATTGGGCGACTCGCTACTCGAATGAACAACCTCGCGCCTAACGACCTGTCTATCGGCACAGTTAATTACAATCAGGAGTTTGCGTCCAAGCTATCCGACTACGCTGACATCAACCGTCAGGCAATAGCGGCAGTAGCAAACAATGCAATCGACTATGATATTCTTGGCGTGGCAGTAGCAAACGCCCTCATTCGTTCCGGAGTCCATGTTGAGATGGACAGCGGAGAATTTGTCGGATATTTGGCCGGCGAAATTAATGATGTTCGACGTATGTATATGTAAGGAGTTGGTATGGCTGAGCTTGTTGAAGGCACTTACGCCATCATATCGGTATCGTCTAGCAAAGCCGTCGACGTTTCTGGTGCGTCGGACAAAAGCGGTGCTAATGTCATTCAGTGGCATCACATGAATGGAGACGCCCAGATTTGGTCTTGTCGAAAAGGAACTGTAGAAAACATCGAAATCGATGGAGCTTCCGAAGACGTCCAATTATGGCAAATCATGTGTTCTTTGAGTGGTAAAGTTCTTGCTACTGCTAACGATGCTCCTCTATCGATGACTAATGTTTGTCAAAAAGACGACCAAGACGCTATCAATTCTCAACGCTGGGTTGTTCAGGATTTAAACACCACTCATCTATACGGTGGCCAACAGTATGAGGTATATTCCCTTCGTCCTGCAGGCAATACGAGTTTGGCAATGGACGTCGAGAGTGCTTCTTCCGAACCTGGGGCAAATATTCTTCTCTGGACGTATAATCAAAGCAACCCAAGCACAAATCAGCGATGGATATTTGTTCCTGTAAACGTTTTTACCGAAGGTGGCACGTATAAGATTTGTCTTTATGCAGACCCAAGTAAACGAGTAGATATCGAAGGTGCCGCGCAAAAATCTATGGCACAGGCTCTCGTGTGGACCGCACAAGAAGTGGATAACCAGATATTTGCAGTCGAGCGAGACGATCAAACTGGATGTGTTCGATTCGTTGCGGCGCATTCAGGACTTTGTCTTGATATTGCCGCGAATGCCGCCTCTGATGCGGCCCCTGTTGTTCAGTATCAAAGAAAGCCCTTGACTGACGCTAGTGTAACAAAACAGTTTTGGCTCCCATATCGTCTTGGAACTAAAAAGTATAACGACCAAGATTATGATGTTTACGAGCTTCGTTCACAAAGCGCCCAAGATTATGTAATGGACTGCCTTGGCGGAAATGTCCAAAACATGACAAAAATGGGCGTATGGCGAAAGAACGGCGCTGATAATCAGAAGTTCTTCTTCATGAAGACCGAACGAAACCTGAACACCATTGATATGCCGGGTCCAATTGACCAGACTCAGTTTGAAATTGCTGGAGGCGGAGACCAACTTGTAAGCGGGTTAACGTTCAAGTCGAATGGCAAAAAGTTTCAAGCTCGTTATAGGGTCGTAAGGTTTAAAGCAAAGCGAACTTACGAAGATGTAGTTCAAGATTGGACTAGCGTTAAAAAATGGAAAGACGTCATTACTCCTGAAGAAGAACCAGACGCCGAACAGAGAGCTATAAAGACCAATCTCCTAAGATATTCCAAATCTCGAGAAGGATGGGGAGACGCTTGGTCGTCAACGTTTGATGAGAATCCGTCGGGCGGAATCATCACCATGCCCTTCGAGGAGACATATCATCTCGATAACGAATGGCAGTCGTACGAGATTACCTTCCAAATTCGAGTATATATGGACGACTATACGAATGCTAGTGACCCTGATATTTCCTACAAGGCTCATGGTCCGATTAGGTCGTCTACTGTTAGGATTATTCAGAAGCCGACGGTTACTATTCAACCTGGCGATATGAAGCTGTTTATCGATAATTCTACCAATGCTATTGGCATCACAACAACCGTTGCTGATTCGCTCGGCAATGGCTGCGAACGAATGCGTGCTCGTATCGTAGACGATGACGGAGAGCCAATCACCGAATGGGTTAGTGACTCGTCACTGACAATTAATCATGTCGCAAATGATACCTTACGTCGACTCCCTGAGGACGGTGAACTTGTTCATTACGAGTATAGTATGCTAACACCCGATGGAGCCGCGGTTGCTGGAAGCATCGATTATACATTTAGTTACGGAGACTCGTCAACAGCTCCTGAAATCGACACGGATGCTGTATATTTGGACGACGACTCATGTACCGTAAAAGTGTTCGGAACAAGTTGCGACTATGAGTATTGTCTGTTAGCTATTCCTGACACAGACGGAACCACTTTGGTTCACTGTGAAGAAATAGAAACTGATGAAGACCATGAAGGTATGAGAGCTTGGAAAGTTGTTCCTCCTTTAAACGAGGTTGCTTCTATCATCATAATGGGAAGTAATAACGCCAATCCGAACTCTTGGGGTTTAGTAGAAGCCAAGCAGAAGATTGAAATTGGCGAAAACGAATATAGGTATGACCCGATTCGAATCGATTCGCACCTGTTTATTTGGAATTGGACAGAGGGTGTATCGTCTGACCCGTATGATAGCTTCGCATCTATTATCATCAACACTGATGCACCTCCCCAGCAGACTCGTAAGTACACCACGTCGATTAACTTCAACTCTCCTTCAGGACGAGTCAATCCGGTAGCATTCTCTGATATTAATATGTCTACTGATTTGTCTATCGAAGGTGTAGCTCTTGATGAGGGAGTCGACTATGTCGGGCCGACGAGTCTTCCGAACCATACGTCAATTCGATACATTAAGTCTCTGATTCGACTAAGTGGAAAGGGAATCCATCCTATTTACCGTACTCCATATGGTGACTGGCACTATGTTGGTATTGAAGCGGTTGATATTACTAAGAAGGAAATGTATCTCTGTTCAGCAGCAATAACTCAGCGTGCCGTGGAGGACTAATATGGATTGGAAGAACACTGGATACCAGTATGATATTGGCGTTAATGTAATTCATCAGACGAATGTCAACGACAAGCTGGGTTCGCTATCTGGTGTTCAGATTAACGGCATGACTATTACTGAAAACTACTATTCTGATAGTAGGGTTCAGGCAAAAGTCAAGACGGTTGTTAAGGAAGGAGAGGATGATGGGTATATCGAGAATGCTCGTTTGCGCGTCATTCTCTCCATTCCCGACCGTTCTTTCTTTGAAGAACTAATTACGGGTTATGTATCAGACGTTGACGAAACTCACGATAAGGGTTATGTTCAGCGTACATACACGGTTGAGGGGACTCTTTGGGGTCTCTTAGAGCACAAGATGGATTATCCAGTTGTTATTGCTGTCGGTGCTAGTATGCTGGACGTCTGGGAAAATCTCATGATGTTCCAGACCAAGATGCAATACTCAACCGCTGGAGCACAAGACCATTCTTTCGCAAATACCGTTTTATACGAGCCTGGAAGCAATCTAAGCACTATTTTGTTCGAGCTTTCTAGTGGGTATAGTCGAATGGGAGTTAATGGGCACGGAGTAGTGACGCTAACCAAGTATACCGCTCCTTCGAAGATGACTCCCATGCGTACAATCGATTACAACGACTTGCGTGGTTTGGCCATGACGCCACTTACGAAAAATTCATCAAAATACGAAGCTCCTGGACGAGCTGTGGTGACCGCGACAATCTCTAATGAGGTTGATGGACAGACCAAACAAGAGGTAATTGCGGGTTCTTACGATGCTCCGTCTACGCATCCTACATCAATTGCCGTTCGAGGATATTTACGTGGTCGAACCGACGCGTATAATGGTACGATTGAGAAACCAACCAAGCAAGATTTGGCGGCAGAGGCGCAAAAGAATTGGGAAAACGCCCAAGACAAAGGAATTGAGTGGACAGCATCGACAGTGTTTGCCGACTATCATGCTGGCGAAGTATGTAGCTTGATATTACCAACCGGCTACATTACTCAGAGAAAAACCTCGATGGTTAAGGTCCTCGTAAGCCAAGTTACCACAAATTTGGATACAATGGTCCAAGAGTTGACTTTGAAAGAGGTGTAGATATTTTGTTAAAAGCAAGAGCGTTGGAACTGCTTGCTGGCGTTAAACCTCGCGAATACCAACAAGCAGATGCTCCGACAAATCTACATGTTATTTCTGGAGAAGTCGGCGAAACTTCTGAAGAGGGAAAGGCTCTCGTCAGAATCGACGGCCTAGTATTTGGTCCAGAAGATACGCAATATGTCGAGGTCGACACGCTCGGAGGCTTAGAGGAAGGCGATACGACAACCATTCTGTTGACTGGCGAAAACGGTCATGGGATGACGCCTTTGGCAATTGGTTCGGTCGGTTCTATTGATAGGATTCGCTCTCGTGTCACAAACGCAGAGACCTCTATTACTCAGAACTCCGAAGCCATCGCCCTCAGAGCTACAAAAACCGAAGTTGACCTGATTGATTCTCGTGTCAGCGAGGCCGAGGCAATACTTATCATCTATGCAGACGCGATTGAGTCCAAGGTTTCTAGGGACGGTTTAATTAGTTCTATTAACCAGTCTGCCGAGACGATAAAGATTGCTGCATCAAAACTTGAGCTTGATGGCACGACTATTTTTTCGTTGATTAGTAATAACGTTGACGACGCGATAACACGCGGAACTGACGCGTTAGCCGGACTTTCATATGACCATACCTGGACGTATGCCAACAATACTTATACGTTCACAGGCTATGCTATGCGAGGCGGAGTTGATATTTCAGATTCTATCGACCCCGAATACTGGACGTGGTTGCTCAGGACAGAAGATGGGGATACTCAGCTTCCGCATGGGCGTACTTTAACACTTAATGCCTCTGTCGCTGGATACAGAGCTTCGGTTGTAGGCGGTCTTGAGGAAACCGTCGCGTTTGAGCTTGTTGATGCTTCCGGCGATGCTATTATCGATGCTGGTGGTAACCACGTATCTGTGGTGAAGAGCATAGTATAGGAGTGAAATGGTCTGATGGCTTACGTAGAAATCAGCGAAGATTTTCGGAGAATGACCGTCCCATCATCTGAGAAGGTATTGGGATGCGTCGGCGACCGAAACGTTCGTCACGTATATTTCAAGATGCCTAGGCGTTGTGATGACACTGATATTTCTGATTTCAGGATTCAAGTTCATTATACAAGCGCTAACGGCACGTCCGATTACGCCGAAATTGCTAATCGAACAGTAGATAACGACAGTATTGTATTTTACTGGAAAGTTGGCCGAATTGCATGCGAGGCTGAGGGCAGCGTGCCAGTGAATATTAAGGTACGTTCTTACGACGGTGCTGCTGTCGCCAAGGAGTTTAATTCGGGCGTTGGTAGATTTAAAGTTAAGCCGGCATTCACTAGCGAACCGTATGGGGATTCGCTTTCAGATGAATACGGAAACATAATCGTAGTTCACACTGACGATTCGGAGTAAGTATGGGTACAAAACGAATTATTGACTTACCGGTGACCACTGATATTTCTGCTGACGACTATGTGATGCTTGATGGCGCTACGAATTCTACGCGGAAGTATCCTCTCAAGGCAATTGTGGATGAGATTGAGGATATTGAGAGTGGTACTGGTCTTAACGACGAGGCTGTTGGCACTGATATTATTGCCAATGGCGCTGTCACAAATGCAAAGCTTGCAACGGATTCGGTCGGAACTTCAAACATTCAAAACGGTTCTGTGACTCTCGAAAAGATTGCAAGCGGTTCGGAAGCGACGACGTCTTCATCGGGTCTTATGTCCGGAACTGACAAGGCAAAACTTGATGAGTTTTCGGCGGCGTCTAATTATGCGCTGAAGTCTGACATTGTTGGGGCTTATATTTTCAAGGGTTCTGTCACGGATGCGTCAGGCCTGCCCGTTACCGGCATGGAAACTGGTCATGTGTATAACATCATCAACGCTTCCGTGTATGGCTCTGCGGGCACGAATGTTGCTTGGAATGGCACTGAATGGGATGCTCTTGGCGAGGCATTTGAGATTGCCGATAGCTCCATCACCTCTAGTAAGCTCGCAAACACTTCGGTAATTACGTCGAAGCTTGCGAACGAGGCTGTTGTTACAAACAAGATTGAAGACAGCGCAGTTACTAATAGTAAGCTTGCAAACGATGCAGTCAGTATTAGCAAAATTGCTGATGGGGCAGTTGTTACCAGTAAGATTGCGAACAGTACGATTACTACTGATAAGATCGCTGATGGCAATGTAACTACGGCTAAGCTTGCTGATGGCGGAGTCACTACAGCCAAGATTGCAAATGGTGGTGTAACTACAGCTAAGATTGCAAATGGTGGTGTAACTACAGCTAAGATTGAAGATGGCGCAGTCACTACTGATAAGATTGCTGATGGCGGGGTAACGTTTGATAAGCTGGATGATGATGTAAACGCTGAGTTCAATGATATTCATGATGAACTTGACGAGAAGGCAGACATTGACGGATATTATTCCACCATGACTGTCGGGGCAGCAGACAACCTCACGGGCCGTGGCGATGGCGTGAGTGGCCAGTATCTCTACCGTACCGCTGGCGGCGACGAGGACATTGCCGACGGTGTGGCGAACGTCCGCAGCATCAAGGGCAACACCTTGGTATGGAATCAGCTGTGCATAAATGGCAACTTCGCTGATGGATTGACAAACTGGAGTCTCGGCACATGCAGTGCTAGCGTTGCTGATAACGTCGCCACAATCGTTCCAGTTGGTGCGTATGCAAGGTTGTATAGGTCTTCTGCCTTTACGGTAGTATCCGGTCACAAATACATGTTATCAGCGGAAATCAAGAAAACTGCAGCTTTGGACGTCCTAGCAATTCACAGCTCCGGTTCTTCGATGTTTTCGAGTCTATGGTCGCTTGGTAGTGAAGCCGTGAACACATGGGTTAGGTACGCAGGAATCAGCACCGCCTCCACAAGCGGTAGCAACAACCTATACGTGTGTGACTCGCAACAAAAAGACACCGAAGGTACGTATGCGACTCGCTATGTCCGCAACGTCATGGTGTTCGACCTCACCGCCATGTTTGGTGCGGGCAACGAACCGTCCACTGTTGCGGAGTTCGAGGCGCTGTTCCCGAAACCGTACTATCCCTACAGCGAACCCGCGCTGCTTTCCGTCAACATGGAGGGCATCGAGACGGTCGGGTTCAACCAGTGGGACGAAGAATGGGAGATTGGTGACATTCGTGGTTTTGACGGAGTAGTTACCACCGGCAATTACCTTCTGTCTAAGAATTTCATTCCCGTCATTCCAGCGACCACCTACTGCATATCGTCACTGAACGAGCAGGGTACCAGCTCAAGGCGGTACGTGGTTTACTACTATGCCAAAGACAAATCGTACATCACGTATGCATCCGTCACAAACCTAGTGAACACGTTTACTGTTCCGTCTGATTGTCATTACATCAAGTTCCGCAACAACAAGGTGTCAACCTCGTATGAGAACGACATCTGTCTTAACCTCTCCTGGTCCGGTTACCGTGACGGCGAGTACGAGGAATACTGGAAGTCCCAGCGCGAGGTTCCCGCAGAGACGTACTTCCCTGATGGCATGCGGTCGGCTGGGTCGGCGGCTGATGAGTTCATACAGTCCTTAAATACGACTAAGGCCATTACACGCGTAGGAACTTATACGTTCACAGGAAACGAGGTTGCGGCCATTACTGATTGGCGGCATATTGACGGCACATATGCAGCACTATTTCCACGGTCCATGATTCCCGACCGCAGCACCCAAAGGGTTAACTACATATCGAACGCACGGATGGCGCTTATCGAATCTGTGTCATACGGCCTGCTTTACGAAGGGTCCACTACGGGCTTTTCGATGACCACTAGTAACACCGACACGTTGTACAGCTTCATCGTGCGCGTGCCTACGTCCATCGCGTCAACGCAGGCAGAGCTGATGAGCTGGCTTGCTGGCAAGACGCTCTATTACGAGCTTGCCGAACCCGTCGAAGTTGATATCGAGCCGCCTCTTAATCTCTCCTACAAGGTTTCTGACTTTGGAACCGAGAAGGTTATGGTTGACGAGGAAGCTGATGCGCCTCGGTCCGCACCGCCTATTATCCAGACGGCCTACGGCATCAACGCCACGGATACGGTCAGGCGTCTTCCCACGCAGTACATCAGCCATGACTCATTCCAGCAGTTCGTCACGGCTCTCCAGTCCGCAGTCGGGATCACTGTCACCGAGACGTGGGATGAAACTGACGGGCGTTACGAGTACACGGTCATACAGACAGGAGAATAGACATGACAATCGAACCTATGGATGAAGGCTTTGTAAAGATTACTAATCCGCCCAAGGGCAAGATTGAAGACACTCGCACGTATCGCAAGTATAAGACCGTGGTGTGTACCGAGCAGAACGTCAAGCACTTCAAGGACGCGTAATGATATTTTAGTTAGGAGAAATTATGGCAACTGTTCCGAGGCTTCATAAAGAAACCAGCCTATTCGACAAGAGCATTGCGCAGGACCTAGGTGAAGTCTCGGACGTTGCCAATGCTGCTTCTCCAAAGTCAGATGCAATTAAGCGAACTCAACGTATCTGGTATCGTAAGAACTCGTCAGGAGCGCCATCTACCCCCGGAACCGCATCGTCCAATTGGGTAACAAAGGATGACGACGGCTCCGATGTGTGGACTAAGATGCACGTCGCTATTACGTCAACCAACAAGTATATTTACACTTGCGAACAATACGAGATGGCGAACGGCACGGTTGGGTACACTTCCGTCTTGCTTGATAACACTATCACGGTTATTGATGGAGGAAACATCATCACGGGAACGGTTTCAGCCAATGCTGTAAACGCTACGTCAGGAACTTTCGATAGCGCAAACATTCCAAATCTTGATGCTAGCAAGATTACCACAGGACAATTGTCTGCCCAAAGGATTGATACGGAGAGTATTACGTGTATCGGCCCTGAGGACGAACGCCACATATTAATCACGCCGGAAGAATTTGAGTTTAAAGACGGAGATAATATTAGGGCAATGCTAGCTGCTCCAACTAGTGGAGTAGAAGATGTTATGCTTCTACTTAACGTAGGTCCTAAGGATGCAGACGGCTATGCGACAGATTATATTATTCGGCACGGGGGTCAATATAGCAGCAGCGATGGGGTCGGATCTTCGTATATAGAAGCGTCTTATGCAAGCGGTAGTGTTGTGAACCTCGCAGGGGTATTCGCTTTAGTAAGTCCGTATATATCCCAAGTACAATTTATAGGCAATGAGATATCTGCTGTCAGCAGTGCTAGTATTTATAATGCATCTACAGATAATCTTGGTTTTCTTCTTTCCGATCGTATCCTGCTTGCAGAAGAAGACATTACCGTTCCTGCCAATGGCGGAGCCCAAGCCGTATTGTCTTGGGAAGGGCCACCCATCGCAGGTACTACCGGACAAACCGCGGCAAGCTTCCCGGATACTAACTACGTTGTCTCTATCGGCAAGTCTGGTAACGGGGTTGTTAACGGTTTCAATAACGTAGACTTCATGGTAACTGGAAAGACCACGAGCGACGTGACTGTTTATGGATGGAATAGTAATTCATATTCTGTCACGCTTCATGTTACTTGCATCGGCTTTAATAGTCGCTACGGAACAAGGACGTAAGATTGATGCTAACTTACCTTTATATTTTCATTCTTGCTTTATTCTGTGTTCCTTTTGGTGTTTGTGTATGGCTTTGGACGCAGAGTCCTGTCTTAGCACTTTGCGTATATTTAATCATGGGTGTTATCTATATGGGATTAGTCTATCGAGATGGAGTGTGAGATGTACGAAGATCCTCTTTGGCCTGACCTAGTCATCATGGGCTGCGTTTCGTTAGGTGCTTTTCTCATCGGCTTATTGATTGCGGTGATTGTCTAATGTCAATTCGTAGTGATATTTTAGCTGCGGCAGAGAAGTACATTGGCGTTAATTACAAGGGCATCTATCAAGGCACTGGTCCCGAGGATGGCGGCTTTACTTGTAGTGGTTTCACGTGGCGTGTGTATCATGATGTAGGTATTGATATTCCTATTTGTCAAGGTATTCATAGTTACTATACAGATTCCTATAACGGATGGGATACTCAAGCTGGCTGGACTATTAGCAACGGCCACTGGGTAGATGATGAGGACGACCTGCAACCGGGAGACCTTGTCTTCTACTCTCCTCTTTGGGACCGTGAACAGACCGGACATGTTGCTATATATTACGGCAATGGTCAGGTGATTCATGCGAACGGACGTCCTGTAGCTATTACGCCAATTGGCTGGGGCGGAAATTTCGTTGGCGGCGGATGGCCTCTCGTACCACTTCCTGACGAGCTTAATCTTAATGATTCGGAGATGAGTCTTGTGAATTTTACCTACGAGTTTGACAAGTTTACTAGCATTCGCTCCGAACCGAGGATTGCTAATGAGACGTATATTGACCATTACAATGCTGGCGATAGTGTCAATCTCGACGCTCTGGTTATCGGCGATGGTTATATTTGGGGTCATTACAAGGGGCAGTCTAGCGGTAAGGACCGTTATGTAGCCATCGCAGAGATTAATCGAGGTAGTGTCAAGTAGATTGGAGCCTCATGGTGCGCGGTCCTCCTATCTCAAGTCGACGTGAGGATTTTGTCGACCTAGCTCTACGTTACGCAGAAGATGACAGTCATGGATATTCGCAAAAACCTCCTTCTGGCAGATGGGGTCCTGATTTCGATTGTTCATCTCTGCTTTACTACTTGGCAAGTGAAGCCGGTTATCCTGTGGGAACGGGTAGCGATAAGGTGAGGTTCACAGGAACTATGCTAAAAGACTTTGAAAAGGCCGGCTTTCAAATCCTACCTTTTGCTAATGTCGGCATCAGTGATTTGGAGATTGGAGATATTCTCCTAAATCTTGCTCTCCATGCAGAAGTTTACGTGGGGAATGGAGAGAGTGTAGGGGCAACAGGAAGTGAGACTGGTGGTTTTGTAGGGGAAGCAGGCGACCAGACAGGCTCTGAAATAGAGCGACATCCTGTAACAACATTTGACAAGGAATGGGATTATATTCTCCGACCTCCAGCTGACGAAAAAGATGAAGAAGGTGATGAAGAAGTGCCTTATTACGGTCAAAACCCAAACACATGGGGCGGTAATGGACAGACGATGTATCCTCAGTCCACCATGCCTATGGGCCGTAACTATACCCAGGGCTATCCTCAGGGTAATCTTGGTCAGATGAATGGATATTCTCAGGCAAATGCGGGTTATCCTCAAGGTGGCATGCAGGGCGGTTACCAACAGGGTTACCAGCAAGGATACCCTCAGGGCGTGGATAACGACCTTTGTTTCGTAATGGGAATCGAGGGTGCTAAGAATCTGCAGGGAGCGCCTAATTCTCGTAAGGCTGTCTTCGATGAGGATAAGCCTCTTATGTATATTGTTGGCTTTGGTCCTCAGGGCGCTGTCAATGATATTCACGTCTACCAATTTGAAGAGTGTTCGGAGGAAATGCCCCAGCATCTGTCGCCTCTTATGAAGCAAAACATGATGCCTATGGGCGGTGGCTTAGATCAGGGAAGCGGAAACTTTGTTACTCAAGAGCAGTTTGAAGAGCTTAAGGAGATGTTTCTAAATGCCCAGTCCTCTTCGCAGACAGACCCCAATGCCTCAAGGTCCAATGGGGCCAGCCAATCAGCCAATGCAGGCCGGTCAAGGTAATGGAAACTTTCTAGAACGAATGCTTTTTAACAGGCTGTATCAAAGTAATCCTCAGTTTCGGGCTTTTGCCGATTCTGTTCGAGGAATGACTCCAGAACAAGCTTTCCAACAAAAAGGTCTTGATTACAGTCGGTATCAAAATATCGGATTAGACCAAGTAAAGCGTATGCTTGGTTTCTAATTGAAAGGAATTACAATGGGTGAAAACGGCGCTTTAGGTGGCGGCGGAATGGGTCCGGCAGACTTCGCAGCGGTTATGAGGGGTAACATTGGTTACAATGGTTATGGCGACGGCTGGGGTGGCGGTTCCTGGCTGTGGGTTATTGTTCTGTTTGCAATCATGATGTTTAGTGGTGGCTGGGGCAATAACGGCTTCCAGAATGCCATTGGTTATGAGAACCTTGCTACTTCTAACGAGGTCCAGCGCGGCTTCGATAACCAGAACTCTATGGCTAACCAGCGTGATATTCTTGCTGCTGTTCAGGGCAATGCTCTTCAGGAGATGCAGAACAATAACCAGAATACGCAGTACATTACTGCTCAGGTTAACGATAAGTATAACGAGCTTCAGCGTGATATTGCTGGCGTTGCTATGACCCAGCAGGCCGCAATGGCTCAACAGTCTCAGTGCTGCTGCGAGACGAAGATGCTCATTGCTGAGACGGCTGCGAACCAGCGTTACGAGTCCGCGATGCAGAATAATGCTATCATTCAGGCGGTTCAGGCTGAGGGCAATGCGACTCGTGCGATGCTTCAGAATGATAAGATTGAGGGCCTTCGCGACAAGGTCCAGACGCTTGAGATGCAGAACGCTATGGCAGGTGTCGTGCGCTATCCTATGAGCACGGCCTATAATGCAGGCTTCAATCCGTTCTGCAATTGTGGTAACAACTGGAACTGCGCGATGGCTGCTTAATTTATATTTTACACGCTCCTTAATGGAAGGCATGCTGTCTACCATAAGGAGGTAAAATGAACAGCATTGAAATTGCCAAGAAGCTGATCGAGGAGAACGACTCCGTCATCGAGGGCTTTCGTCGCGAAGAACTGTGTATTCTCAAGCGTATTGCTAAGTACGAGAACGACATTGATGAGTTTAACAAACTCATCGAGGCCAAGAAGCGTACTCTGACAATTGCCCGGGAAAATCTCTCACGCACGCGGAACCGAATGAAGGCGTATCTGGTCGACAATCAGGCACTAAAGATGTTCATCGCTAATGGCGGTGGGCTAGACATGCTCGACTAAGACTGAGGCCGTGTAGGGATTAATATTCTTACACGGCTTCTTTCTTTTTACACTCCTTTTGATGAGGAAATATGTCCTCGCAGACAAAGGAGGAAAAATGATTGGAGCTTTTAAGGTTACGATTGAACTCAGTAGTGTTGACGCATGTCGTTTATGTAGGATTTTGCAAAGCGATAGGAAGGAGTATCTTTCTGGGATAGAAAGTCTCAAAGAGATTGAGGAAATTGATCCAGGCAGGGTACTTGGTCCGCGTAAGCAAACTCCGTCACAAGCGATGGCGTATACGCAAAAGGCAATCAATACCATAGAACGGGTTTTGGAACAACTTTGCGAGGAGGACTAAAACCTAAAGAGTTAGGGTCTTTTACAGGCCCTTTCTCTTTTTACACTCCTTTTGATGAGGCGATTGAAAGGAGCTGGTATGTTAGTTAAAGTATATCGTTCGATTACGCCAGAGCATGATGGTTGGACGGTGACATATCCAAAAGCGATTGATAGCATCATGACATTTCTATGGAAGCACGGAATTTGTCAAGATTTAATCACTAGGATTGTTGGGTATCATGTTCAAAAGGCGAAGCGTACCGGAAGGTATGCTTATTGCGAAGTATTGGAACTCGAGGAATTCTAAAGCCTCAAGCGGATATTCTGAAAGAGATTTCAGGGTATCCGTTTTCTTTTTCGAAATCGGAAATTTCCCCAGGGGGTGATTTTGAAATGCAAGTTGAAATTGAGGAAGTTAGGGCGACCAAGGCACGTGATATTCATAAAGTTCGTATTGAAAACAAGGCAGACTATATGAAAGTTAAGTGGATGCTTTCTCGTATCCCTATCACGTGGGCCGCTAATGACTTAACTCGTACTTTATATTTCCTTGGGAAGAAGTTTTAGATTTTACACTCCTTTTAATGGTAAGGGTTAACGTTGAAAGGAGTTACGATGTATATTCCTGTAATCGTTGTTGAAAAGCGTAACAAGCACAACGATTTGCACACGACAAACGTTCGGATACCTGGGGTCTATGACAAAATGGAAGAGGCTAGACTGATGGGTTCGCAATTCATCAATTCGTATCTATTCGACTTGATGAAATCTGACGAGTTCATTAAAAGCGGAGCCGGAACGGAAAAAGACAACAGAACTGGGCAAGAATGTGTTATAAGTATTGTTGAGTTTGAACATACGGTTATTGAGATACGTCTATTCATTATGGCAGATTAACCCAACCGCCCAGAGAGCACACGCTCTTTGGTTTTTATATTTTCGAATGGAGGTGAATCCGATGTATTTAGAGCACCACGGCGTTAAGGGTCAAAAGTGGGGCGTTAGGCGGTATCAAAATCCTGATGGAACGTTAACTACTGAAGGCAGGCAAAGACAACTTGAGTCTCGAAACGTTCGCAGAAACAAACCTTATACCGACGACGTCAATGATATTGTTCGCACTCTTTCAAAGAAGGAACGAGACTTTCTAGGGGCAGAGAAAGGCAAAGACTGGATTGAAAAGAAGTACGAACGAGAAACGCTAATCAACAAAGCAAACACCTTCATTTCGAAAGAAGGAAACACGCCAGTTTCCTTTGTAGAAATTTGGACAAATGGCGGGCGAACTGGACAGATATCCTTAGCTACAAGAAACGACCCTAAATACCGTGGCAAAGGATACGCATCCAAGAATGTAGAAAAAGCAATAAATTGGTGCGACCGATACGGTAGCAAATCTATCGACGAGCTGGAATGGATTGCCGATAGAAGAAACACAGCGTCCGTAGCTTTGGGTAAGAAATACGGTTTCGTAGAAGATGACCCAAATAAGCATGGACACAACTGGAAAGACGATTGGTCTAAGGAATACGCAATAATGTATAGGCCAGTCAAAAAGAAACACTAATTATATTTTTAGGAGCTGACAATGATTATCTTAACTAATAGTTCTAGCTTAACGCTTGGTCCTGGTCAGTCCGCTACTTTCGACACCGTACTTCTGCATACGGGTTGCGCAGAATGCTTTCGACCTGGTTCGGGCACAGTAATTCTTACTGCGCCTAACGCAATCTATGATATTTCAGCAGGAGGTAATATCGGCTCCACTACAGTTGGAAATGCCAATCTTACGGTGTTCCTTAACGGGTCTCCTATGTCTGAGACCTCTATGAATTCGGCTACTGCCGCCGTTGGCGATACGAATAGCGTATCTCGAGAGACTGGCGTACGTACGTGCTGCTGCAAGAATGTCTCTGAGGCTGTTACTCTTACCAACAACGGCGATACTACTATTGTACTTGAGAATCCTCTCTTAAAGATTCGTCGGGTTGCTTAGGGGTTGATATTTGATGGACTTAAGTAGCCCTGCTTTACACATGGTCGTGACTATCGTGACATCGGTACTTGCCTCCAGTGGCTTCTGGGCATTTCTTCAGAAGCATTTTGACAAGAATGATTCCACCAAACGTTTGCTCATCGGCATCGGTCACGACCGTATTATGTACCTCGGAATGCAGTATATTCAGCGAGGGAATATTACAGCCGATGAGTATGAGAACCTGCATGACTATTTATATTTGCCGTATAAGGAAAACGGCGGTAATGGCTCGGCTGAGAGGATTATGCACGAGGTTGAGAAGTTACCAATTCTGCCATCACGCTAATTTTACACCTCCTTTAATGACAGGGAAACCTTAGTTAAGGAGGACAAAATGAGCAAGTTCAATACGTTCTTTGATAATCATGAGGAAGAGCTTAGAAAAGCGGTCACGATTGTGGCTGCCGCTGCTGGACTGGCTATTGATTTCGCTACATGGTATGTAGCAATCAAGAGTCGTCCGGCGGTGTTCGCAGTCATAGTCGTAAATCGTCTTATCATGGGCTCGATACTGATTAAAGAAGGATACGTTGACGACGCAGTAGACACCATCAATTGGCTGGTTTCCTAGCCGAGATTGGCTCTGTGTTTTCACAGGGCCTTTCTTTTTACACACTTCTTAATGAAGAGGTTGGAAAACAAGGCTTAGGAGGCCAAAATGGCAGCTTTGATTCGAGAGTTGAACGAGATTAACTTTCAGATTAGGCAAATCGAGGAGCTTGATTTGTACGAAAGGTTGGAGGATAAACTTGTTTGGCTTGAGAAAAGAAAGGATGAGATTTTGGCTGAGTTAGAAGCAATGAAGTTCTAACTTAGCGGCCATTGGCCCGGCGCGTTTTGCCGGGTCTTTGGTTTTTTATTTTTTGAGAAAGGAGTTTGTTTTGCAGGACACATTTAAGGTTTTTGTAAGTTTACCGATGAGGGGTTTGGAGGTTGACCAGATTCGAGACAGGCAGCAAGAGATATTTAGCAAGTTTGCCATGCCTAATTGGGAACTCATGGATACGGTCGCTGTAGACCCGAATGCAGAACCCGATAATGACTTATGGTATCTCGGGCGTTCTATTCAAATGCTAGGCAATGCGGACGCTATTATATTTGCGAATGATTGGCGTTCGGCTCGAGGGTGTGTTGTTGAGCATTTAATTACCACAAGTTATAGCATTCCCGCACTATACGAGGAGTAGCCATGGACGAATGTGAACGTGCTCGGTTCGATAAGAACGTCATCAAGGACGAGATGAAGTGGCTTGTTAATATTGTAAAGACTAGAGTTCCCGAGTCTCGAGAGGCATCGCTGACTATTACCAAACTTGAGGAAGCTTTAATGTGGTTTGAAAGGGTTAAAGATGAAGTTAAGTAACGAAACTTATGATAATTTGAAATGGGTGGCTCAAATTGGTTTGCCTGCTTTTACTGCTTTTGTTGGCACTGTTTGTACAATTCTTAAGCTTCCTCATGGCACTGAAATTGTTAGCCTCTTGGTTGCTATTGATACTTTTCTTGGTGCTTTGCTAAAGTCTAGTTCGGACGAGTATCAGGGAGATGGTCAGCTCATTGTAGATACGAGCGACCCGTTAAAAGATATTTACAGTATTGCTCTTGACGACTATCCTGAAACGTTGGCAGAGAAGGATACAGTCGTTCTCAAGGTTTCCCACGCAGCGCATATGGCACGAGAGGACTAGAATAGTGGCAGACTCTTATCTAGAAAGTATTGATACACGCGAGCTGATTCTTTTGTCAGCTAGCATTCGTTACGACTTTCATAAAGCTAAGGAGAGGCTTAAGCGAACGATTGGATATTACTACAACCAATCGATTGCGAGTACCTACCACAAGGAGGAAGACATCGAGATGCTCCTTAATAGGTGTAAGAGTCTTAAGAAACAGTATTTAGCAATGCGTGATGTTCTTCTATCGCGAGGTGTTAAGGACCGAGAGATTAACAGCAAATGGGACGGTACTAATAACGACCTGTTTGTTAATATCGCTTAGTTGATATTTTACACTTCGCTTAATGAGGTGAATGGCAACCAAAGAGAAAGGAGCCGCCATGTTGCCTTGGAAGAAAGAGAAAAAGGTGGACCCAATTGAGGCCGAGAAGGCCGAACTCGCAGAAATGTGGGCTAGAGAGGAACTTAATTCCGAGGAGAGAAACCTGCTTATTCAGAGGTATCTTTATCTGGATGAAGTCTATACTCGCAAGCACAAAAAGCTTGACGCGAAAGGCGCGATAGATAAGAAAACTTTGTTTAACGGAGGACTCACAGTAGGTTTGGCCCTCTTAACGCTCAACTATGAGCGATTCGACGTACTCAGGTCAAAGGTCGCCAATCTTTGGCTTAGGAGACATGGTGGAGGAACCAACTAGGTTCATTCGCCGGAAAGGGTCGTGTGATATTTATTACACGGCCTTTTCTTTTTACACTCACTTTAATGAAGTCGATTGAAGGAGGATGAAATGACAAATTCGAAGTATACAATGTTTTTGTCAGGGGTATATCTCATGGCAAGTTTTTGGGATTTTTTCGAATGGGGGCTGTGCCCTAAGACGGCGGCATTGTTTATAGGAGGAATTGTTCTATTCATATGTGGATTAAATATCGACTGACGAATAAGGGCCGCTTTTACAGGGCCTTTATTTTTTGCGCATTTTTTACACACTATTTAATGGAAGGAATGGTTTAGCGGTAAAACGCATTTATGAGACATGGGTTCGAATCCCATTTCCTTTTTATTTTTTACACACTATTTAATGGAAAGGAACTCTTATAGAGAAAGGAACTACAATGACAAAGGTTACTACTTACAGCACCAATCAGACGGTTGAAGAGGTTCGCGTGGCTGCAGGTCAAATTGCTAACCAGATTCATTGGGCAACTATTGATTTGCCCCTTGGGTCCGGGGTAGTATTAGACTGGGCAGTAAACGCGGCCTGCAAGACTGTTGAGTGGGCTTGCGACGTGGCCGATGATATATTGGGTTTTGACGTGGAAGAGAGGTTCGTTTAAAAGCATTGGGCATCACGCCCTTTGCTTTTTTACACGTTCCTTAATGGAGGAGTCCATCTACTTATAGAGAAAGGAATCGAGATGAAGGACTTTCGCAAGTTTGCAAGTATAGGAACGAAGTTTCTAGGGGCCTGGGTAGGGCTCTGGATCGCATTCGGGTTACTAAAGTTGGGCTTAGTAACCGCGAACCTGATCTTGGGCAGCCTATCGGCTACCGGAGCAGTAATTTTCCTAATTGCCCTTGCGTGGGCAGTATACGACTCGGTGGTCCTGAACAAGTAGGGGTCCAGCAAAGGTTTGAGAATTACTCAGGCCTTTGCTTTTTGAGAAAGGATATTTGAAATGGAGTTTATTCTTAGGGCACTATCATACGCAGCTGTTTTTTATGCAGGTCGATACAGCTACATGTATTGGAAGAATCAGTATCTCGAAGAAAAGCGTGGTCAGCTAATTGCATTTCGTGACGAACTCGTGAATATGGCAAATAGCTTGGAAGAAACTGACGCGGCGATTCGTAAAAAGTGGCAGCGAATGGTCACTGATATTTCTAAGTATGACATGGCTCGGCGTTCTGACTCTGGTAAGTGGACCGAAGCGGATGATATTTACTTCAACTCTTGGAACAGCGCTGAAAAATAATTTTACACGTCGCTTAATGGCAATAATGCCGAATGAGAGGAGAAGTTATGGATAGCAAGGATAGTAAATGGTTTGGATGGTTAGGTTTTATAGCCTTAATCAGTTGGCCAATATACTGGCTATATCGAAAGTTTTCTGATTAGTCGGTGAGCCGGCAAAGGTTTGAGGATTTACTCAGGCCTTTGCTTTTTGAGAAAGGATATTTATGAAACACTTAAGCGGACGAGAATTGGGCGTTATAAGTTTGCGAAATATCTCGGGATTGAAGTTTAGGGAAATTGCCGAAAAGCTAGGCGTCACTACAGAGCGAGTTAGACAAATTTACATACGAGCGCTCAAGCGTCAAAAGATGCTAAAGGATATTTCAAAGCATTCCCCAGAGTTCTTTACTGTAAGCGAAGAGATTGGACTAGACGACCAGCACTTCTATCAGCTTTGTTCGCTCTTGGACAAGAACCATATTTTGAAAAACGGAGCTTGGCGAAAACTATCGGAGGAAGAATACCGTAGCATTTTCGGTCTAGGAACCAAGTATATTGATTTTTTACAGCGGGCAAAGACTCTAAAACGTCGCAAATCAGGTATTGCAAAATAGCAGGTAAATGGCCGTGTTTTAAGGCGATTTAAGGCCTTAGAATTTTTAAAATGGGTTATTATACCTAAAAGAAAGGATTCGGATGACTTTTGAAGAGTTTTTAAAACATTGCGTTTTCGATATGCAATATATTCGCCATGGATTAACGAATGAGCTTTTAGTAAAGGTGTTTTTTGATAATCCTCATGGTAAATTTTGGACACATACAGCTCCAATCGACAAAGGAACTCTTCTACTTCTAAATCACAACGAGATCAAGAAGCATGTCGCTAAAACGCTTTTTACAAGTTAAAAGACATTAAGGAGATTTAGATGACCTTTGAGAAATTTCTCGAGCATTGTTCGTTCGACTTTTCAGAAACTGACATAGAAAATGAAACTCAAATTATTGTTATATTTTCAGAAGGATTCATGGTATGTCATAATTCCGAGTTTGTAAAGAACAACCCAGAAGTAGCAAAGAAACTTGTCGCACACGACCTATACGATTATCTTAAGGAGCAATTCAATGAATGATATTATCTACGATGAAGACGGCAATATTGATTGGAATGCAAACGGATGGCCCGAGCCGAATCCTGGGGCCGAGACACGACTGAATGGATACACCATCGATGGCATGCCGGATGATATTTTTGACCAGTGGATGGACGAATGCGACGACCTTGACAGCGGCTGGGAGGTTGATTGGTAATGGCGAAGTTTCTTTGTGGCGTATATGTTGGCGCAAGCATGATATTTATCTGGGGTATGTTTATTGAGCTTAAGCGCATGTCGGAGATGATTGCCAATGAGCAGCGATGAGGTTGTTAATTGGATTATTAGTGTTGTGATTGTGCTTTTCTTAGCGGCATTATTCGTAATTTTACTATCGTTAATTGTAATGTTTCCAGCAACATCGTTTGTGCTGTTAGCTATTTTTCTAATAGCCATGCTTGCTAAATGTGTTCATATACTACTCTTTGAGGAGTGATTAGCGAATGCCAACGCCTGTTCCAGCTAAATGCTTCAGATGCGGAAATGATATTTTAGACTACACATACTTTGGTCAACTCACAATTTCCGGTTTCTACGATAGAATACATCCAGCATATTACAACCAATACAATCTCTGCAGAGATTGCCATATGAAGCTAACTAGTGCAATTAAGAAATGTCTATTTGAGGAGGAGAACGACAATGATGAATCTTGACGAGTTCTTTGAGCATAAAATTATGACGAACTATTGATTATATTTAAGGGGAACGCCATGCAAGTGATAGATAAGGTAACCGCGTCAATACCGAAATCGATAGTTTTTACGAAAGAGGAAACTGATATTCTACTCGAATTGTTGTATATAAAAAGACGACATTCTGTTATGCGTGAAAAAGAAATTACTGAAAAATTGATAGAAGGATTCAAAAGTTTACAACGTGATTTTGACGACGAAGAGCGATGGAAGGCTGGGCTATGGTGAATTCTCGTGAAATGCGAATTGGTCGTCACTGATTATATTTAAGGAGTTTAAAATGGCGATGAGTCTTGATGAGTTCTTTGAGATGGCCAAGCTTGGTGGGCAGATTCAGGCTTGCCATGATATTTTCAAAATCTTGCAACTTAAAGACATCACTCCGGATGAAATTACCGATAAGCTTGCTTTGTATCATAATGAAGTATTCGACAAGTTTAAAAAGTCTCAGCTCAAGTTCAAGATGGCCAAGGGTATGGTTCGTATGGATGAGGATAGTATCGAAAGTTTGGAGTGATATTTTTACACACCACTTAATGGCAAGGTGGCTATAAAACGAAAGGAGCTCTTATGAGCATTCGTGAACAGCGCAGGGCTGCGCACAATAACGCTATCGCTAAGAAGAGGCTGCGTATTCAGAGGGCGTATCGCCTTCGTGAGCGTGGATTTTCTTACGAGCAAATTGGAAAACAGCTAGGCATTTCCGAAAGCTACGCAAGGACTATTTTCGCATAGCACCAGTCAAGGCAGGAAGGCTGCGTGGAAACACGTGGCTTTCCTTTTATATTTTGAGAGAAGGGACATACGGTGGCAGGAGCAGGAATTTCGGATGAAAAGAAATTGTATGTTGCTGAAATGTTGGAGAAAGGATGCACGTATAAACAAATTTCTCAAGATTTAGGCGTAAGCAATCAGGTTATTGCCAATATTAAACGGGAGTTTTATGGAGCTGATAAAATGAAGCGTTCTATTGTTGCTGGGGATAAATTTAACGGTCTTCTTCAGGCAAATGGCAATAACCAGTTTGTTGGTACGTGCCGAGTAAAGGGCGGCAAATTCGAGAAGAAGCGATTCATGGCATATAGTCGTCAAGAAGCTGCGAAGCTTTATAATGAATGGAAGGAAGAACTCATGGCAGAGAACCAGCCGGTTATTGATAATCCTCCGATTACGGTTACTCCGGTTCGAGCACAGAATATTCAAACTCCTAAGGAAGAACCAAAGGAGTCTACTGGTGCAGTTTACATTCTGGCTTTTGGTAATCCTAAGTTGGCCAGCTATTTCACGGACTTGAACGAGGCGGTAAAGGTTGCAGAGCTTCTTAACTACGGTCTTCGTTGTGCGGATGTTGAAACTAGGGGTTTGAAGTACAACGTAATTGGCGTTGAGCCGTATACCCTTATGCATGAGGCGGAGTAATGTATATTTTACCCGAGGGTAGTCGTTGTCCTGTATGCGGAGCGTTTAGAATTATTTACGAAACTGAAGATATAGCAATATGCGTGGATCGTTGCTGCCCCATTTACGGCGAAACAATGCCGATTGCCATAAAAACCGACAAAGAAGCTCTAACATATTTGGGATGGATTCCAGAAAAATATCGAATTGGATATTTAGATGGCTATCGGTATTTTAATCCAAAGTTGTATAGAGATAAAGCCATAAAAACCGGCAAGCAAAATGCGTTAGCTACAACACGTGTTTAGGAGGCGTCGATGAAAGGACAAGATATTATCAATCTTATTGAAGAAAATTACTTGACCGACAAAGAACTAGCTTATGTGTTTTTTCTTGAACCTTGGGCCCTACAATTGATTTTCGACACTACTAGAAAATCTTCTCAAATCAGCAAGTCTTATGTTGGAATAGACATAACCATAAAGCCGTCACCCACACAATTTATAGGAGGTATCAATGGATGCGTCTAATCCTGGAGAGCTTATTCACGATACCTGTCCCGTATGCGGAGAGGTTCGAACTGGATATTCTAACACAAACCTCATGACTTGTCGAAATTACTATTGTCCGGTTCGATATTACGCCATGCCAAAAGCTATTGAAACGAGAATCGAAGTCTTAACATATGCTGGCTGGCTTCCAGATAAGGATAGCGCCGGAAGAGACGTATATTTTAATCCTAGATTTGAATGGTTTAATGGGTATTTCGATTCGGTACGACGCGATAACGAACGTAAATCACTGAAACGAAATCTAACAATCGGATTGGCAGGTATGAACAATGAAGCTTAGCGGTCACACTTCCTATTATATTAATGTTGGTCAGACCATCGGTATTGTCGGAGCTCTTATTCTTGGATGGAGGGCTCTTAAACTCGAGGAAGCAAAGGCTGGAATTGAGCACCGTAGCGTTCGAGAGGTAATCTCGGATGATATTCGCAAGGCTCAGGACTGGTACTACAAGAATGTTGCATACAAGCAGTATCGACATAACTAGGAGGAATTATGCCCATTTGGGTTAAATCTATTCTACTGCTGTGGGTTGTTCGATATGTCATGATGCTTTTTGTTAAGACGCATGTTGGGGCACATGAGGATGAGGTTGCTACGAAACTAGCAATGCTCAAGGTTACTAAGAACTATAAGGAACTTCCTTGGTATCTTTTTGTTTTCGGAGCGACGGTCGTCATCTGCCGTCTTTCCATCATACCTCTTGCGGTTTGGTTTATATTTTTGAGGTAGTTTTATACAAGCAGTATCGACATAACTAGGAGAAATTATGGTAATCATCACTCGTAAATGTGATAAATGCGGAAAAGAAGAAATCGAAACGATGCCTATGGGCTACGCAGGAATAAACGGTTATAGGTTTGATATTTGTCAAGAATGTTTGGAAGTTCTCATAACCGAAGAGATGCTCAAAAAGAAGACTGTCGAAGAAACTCTGCACTCAATTATGGATGAAACCGCCCGTTCTTTCTAACTAGGAGGAATCATGCCTATTTGGGTTAAGTGTATATTTATGCTATGGGTCAGCTTTGTCGTCATGCATTGCTTTGCTATGATTTGGTCCAACGAAATACTGAAGAAGATTCGTTGGGCAAAATTAGGAATTGGCAATCTTCCTTGGTATTTAATGGTGTATGGACTGAGTTTTCTGCTATGTATTCTCTCTATCATTCCACTTGCGGTTTGGTTGATATTTCTGAGGTAGTTTTTACACACTTCTTAATGGAAGCGCAATAAGGCGCAAGACGAGAGGAGTTAGTATGAAGAAGGAGCTTTCTTACGAAGCTAAGGCGTGGCTGCAAATCATCGGCTGGACTGGCGGCACAATAGTGCTTTGCTGGGCTATGTATCGATGGTTTGCTGGCCTGATTGGCAAAGCAATCGTAAAGGAACTTATCAAGGCTGGCGTAATCGCCGTCGCCCTGTAAGCTTCCGGGAGAGGTCACACACGTGGCCTCTCTTTTTCTTTTTGATATTCTAGAGAAAGGAAACGGAATGAACTTGTCAATTATGAAAAGGCATGCTATAAAATTGGTTAAGTATGGCCGGCATTTTCTCGTAAAGCATTCTGCTGATATTTTGACAGGATTCACCACAGGTGGCATAATCTTGACGGCGATTGAAGTGCATAAGTCAACTCTCGCCGCGGATGAGTTTTTAAGGATTAATGGTTACGACATGGCCAATCCTGAAACTCAAAAGGTTCTGAAGTTCGAGGCAGCCAAGTTTTATATTAAGCCCGCCATCACAGCAACTCTTACTATCGGTTCAGCAATTGGCGCGAATTATATTAACCACAAGGAGATTGCCGGGTTGGCGGCGCTTTGTACCGCAACAGAGACGGCTTTGAATGAAAACAGGGCTAAGGTTGAGGAACTTCTAGGCGCAAAAGCTCTAGAGAATGTTGATGAAAGCATCATAGCAGACCGAGGAAAAGATATTATGGCTCGGTCGGACTCTCCAATCTTAGACACAGGCACCGGAAATGTTATTTGTGTCGACACCTATTGGACAGGACAAGCATTCCTAGCGGACCCGAATATTATTTGGTCGGCTCAGAACGAGTATAACGAAAAGCTACTTGTAGAGGCAGAATCCGGATGCGGACTTTCCTCAGGGGAATTCTTGGAATTACTTTGGAAGATGTGTCCTACTGCGCATATCCCCGAGAAGGCATATGGCAATGGATATCGAGTTTCTAAGGACGGACTAGACAAGAATTCTACCGGTCTGTTGAAGATTGTCGCGCATTGGGAAGGCGACCCTATGCGAAACGAAAGATATTTGGCTTTCGGGCCTGCAAACGAGCCTATTCGAGACTTTACGGGGTTCTAAGATGAGCTATGATATTCGCGAAACCAAGAACGGAGAAACCCTAGTTGTATCGGTGGAAATTCCTATGTATGAGGGAATTAACCAGGAACTCGGCAGGCAAGCTCAGGTTTTTCTGACTTCTGCGTTACGTCATATGGCGGTGTGTGATTGGATTGACGCATATCTCGATACGTCAGATCCTAATATTCGCGAACTTATGAATCAAGAACACTCTCAGGTAGCTTCTCAGCTTGTGAATACGTTAATGTCGATAGCAGGATTGGCGGACAATCTCAACATTGATATTAATCGAGAGCTTTGGGAAATGCCGTGGGAAGTGTAGATTTTACACACCACTTAATGGCAACTATCGTCCATCGACAAAGGAGGAGATTATGGACGAGCAGATTAAGGACGTTGAGATGACGGAAGAGACCGAAATGGATTACGAAATCTACGAGCCTGAGACGGAATCTTTTAAGGTCCCCGACTGGGTGTACAAGGCTGGCGCCACTGCGATTGCAGTGGGCGGAGGCATTGCATACGCCAAAAGGGAGGCCTTGAAGGCAAAGTTTGGGGAGTTTAAGGATAAGCGTAAGGCAAAGAAGGTGCAAAAGCACCTCGACGCACTTACTAAGCTCGGCTACAAGGCCGAGAATGGCGAAGAGACGAAGTAGTCGATTTGGGAGGAATCAGAAATGGTTCCTCCTTTTTCTTTTTGATATTCCAAAGAAAGGAAACAAGCATGTTTAAGAAGATTAATCTCGAGTCTAAGGGTTACAAGGCATTTCGTAGTGTTGTCGGTATCATTTCCGGTACTGGCGCTGGACTCACGTTTGAATGCATGAGCATTCCGATGGTTTGTGGCGTTCTTCGGAATAACCGCGTCCTTCGACTCATCTGCTATACTGGAATCGTTCCTATCGCCACCATCATCGACCTTATGGGAAAGGGAGCTGCAGAAAGCATCGTTGATAGTTTTGCGGAGGTTTATAACGCAACTCTCGCAGCTAAGGATGACGGCTTCGATTATATCGATATGGAACCGGAAGAGCCTCAGGTCAAGTTTCGCCACACGTATATGGGTACTGATATTCCTGACAAGAACGCTACTCCAGAAGAGGAGAAGAAGTTTGTCGAAGAGGTCGTACTCAAGACGCGCGTTTTCGAGTTTGACTCCGAAGAGACGGCCATGGGTTTTGCTACGGCAATGACTACCAGTCTTACATACATGGGGCCTTTGACTCTAAGCACAGTCCTTAAGTGGAGGGAATGGGACGTTCCTAGCAAAGCTCGTGATATTCTCGACAAGTACGGCTGGACTAATGAAGATATAGCCAAAATTGCATATGAGAAGACAATGGAGAATACTTGGGTTGTGGATGCATTCAACTATCGTGATATTTCCGACCAATACGTAATTCTCAACAAGGGAGACGAGTAATGGCAGAAGCTGATATTCCCAAGCAGGAGAAATCCACGCTAACTCGAGAAGTAAGCAGCCTTACGACAAAAGATATTCGTCCCATACAAAGAAAGGATGTTATAAACCCTCCTGCAGTCACAATAAAGCGAGAGAGTCTTGCTCAAAAGTTTAAGAAAGCCTTCACTGTTGAAGACGTTCATGATGTTTGGGATTATATTGTCGATGAGATTGTAATCCCTTCTCTCAAGCGAACTCTCTATGATATCGCTGTCGGTACTGCAGGACGCGTATTTTTGAATAATTCGCCCACTTTATCCAATAATTTGTATAGAGATAATGGCGTTACAAAAGTTATTAGCAATCGTAACAACTATAGCGCAATCTCTCGTACAAAGACTCGTGCCGAACAGATATCGAACGTCACCCCAAGACGTTCTCAGTATCGTCCTACAGAATTCGAATTCCGAAAGTATGACATGGCATCGAAAGTTTTGGATGATGCAATCGATTATCTCGACTCGTACAAGATTCTTTCAGTTGATACGTACTATGATATTCTAGAAGACGTGCTAAAAGAAGACTGTCCGGTAATCAAACGCGATTATACAGCACAGGAGTGGGGCTGGAAGAATCTAGCTTCGGCAACCATTGTTAGTTCTATGGGCGGATGGACTCTAAAGATGCCGAATCCTGTATATTTGAAAGGATAAGCAATGACGCCAGAAAGCGTATATGCTCGTTTTCTTAAGGAATTCCCTGACATGAAGGCTCAGGTCACTCGGTTCACCAGTCGTCGCGATAATGAGGCGGCTGGTTCCATCCGAATCTTGCTTCGTAACCACAAGACATTGATATTTAGTGTCATGAAAGATGGTACGTGGAAGCTGATTAGGGGATAACATGAGGATTTTGAAGCAGCCTGAGTACGAAATTCTATTCAACCCCGTTGCCGAGAATCGAAAGAGCATCGTTGAAAGCGCTCGTCTTTGTTATCGAAGTATTGGTAAAAACGAGTGGAGCGATTCAGCTCTTATCGAAAATCTCATAAAATCTGACCACTGGACGCCTATCGAAATGGCATCAGTCAAGGTTCGATTTACTATCGACCGCGGACTCTCTCATGAACAAGTTAGGCATCGTCTCGCGTCATATAACCAGGAGTCTACCAGGTATTGCAACTACTCGAAAGACAAGTTCGGTAACGAGATTACCGTTCTAAAACCAGTCGAAATTGAAGAAGAAAGCTTAGAGTATTATATTTGGAAGGACGATTGCGAACGAGCGGAAAAGACATATCTCAAGCTTCTAAGTCTTGGTGTGAAGCCTGAGACTGCTCGTGCGGTTCTTCCTACTTGTTTGGCTACTACGATTGATATTAAGGCTAATCTTCGTGAGTGGTATCACATCATGAAACTTAGGACGGATAGGACTGCTCATCCGGACTTTAGAATTGCCTTGCATGGACTTCTTATTGATTTTGCTCGGGATTATCCTGAGATATTTGGGAATCTATGCAATGACCGCTATCCTAAGATTATTGAAGACTTTGTCAAGAAAGGACAAAACTAATGATTACTATTCCTGCGCCTGTAGCTAAGTTTGGCTCAAAGGTTGTTCGTTGGGGCGTAAAGAATGCTCCGGCAATTATGCACTATTCTGGTCTCGCTATGACGGGCGTTGGTATCGCAATGGCGTGCGACGCAACTCTTAAGGCAGACGAGATTCTTGAGAAGCACAAGAACCGCATGGCTCGTATCGAGGCGGCTCGGGCTCTTTCTCTCGACCCTCAGGCGGATATTACTCCTGACATGGTTTATACAGACAAGCAAATGAAGGCCGACAAGCTTATTGTTTATCGCGATACAGCAATTGATTTTGTGAAGCTTTATGGTCCTTCTGTGGCGGTTATTTGCTCCGGACTTGGTCTTGTTCAGGGCGCTTATGGTATTATGAACGACCGTAATGCCAAGGCTATGGCTGCTCTGACGGCTATGAACGAGGCATACAACGGTCTCCTTGCTCGTAGTGATGTCAGCGACAATCCGATTGATATTGCTACTGAGGTTGAGGTCGAGCCTGAGACTATTGTGATTGACCGCGGTCTCGATTCTGACTCACCAGAGGAGCTAGTTCTCAAGAATTATATTCCGGTTGAGTCTTGGGAGATTCTTGAGGACGACCCCTTTACGATTGTCTACGATGAGCGTTGCCGCGGATGGAACGACAACGCTACGTTCATCCTCAACTCGAGTCAGGCACTGAGTCCATTCTGGTCTTATGAGCGTGCTCGTGCCGCGCATAGCGTTCCTTGTGTATGGGTAAATGATATTCGTCGTACTCTTAGCCAGGATGAGAAGAGTCTCGGTTGGTCTCACGGATGGACTGATGAACCTGGCGACGTGATTGATTATGACGTCTACATGTACAAGTACAAGAAGGTCGACGATATGATTGTCGGGTATATTCAGATGCCTGGCGATACTAACGAAGAGCGCACTGAGATTATTCGAGCGTATGAGACTGAGCAGGAAAAGGCTGGCGAGCTTCCTCGTGACTATTGCGTTGTTGTGAGGATGGGTCGTCGTGATGAGAACGGAGTTCTTCAGGCACCTCGTTATATTCGACAGGAGATGTTCGGCTAAAATATTCCACCAAGCTTCATAACTCACACGGACAGGGAGGCGTGGATATTTCACCCTCTCTGTCCTTTTGCTAGATTGGAGGTGTGTTGTGTGGCAAGCGCATGAAGAGTATGATGACTATTTCTTGTGGTTATGCGATATAATCGGCTTGGATTTTGATAGGTATAGTTCACTGATTTACATACTACAAGAGATGGATTTTCTTTGGGTTTTGGATAGAGATAGCGGTCGAAGTTCCGACGGTCTTGCTCTTAGGGAAGAATTTTATAGAGAAACGTTCGATGATTGGATAATGCTTTGGGAGAAACCTTGCACGGTTCTTGAGGCGTTGATTGGTTTGGCTAGACGCATGGATGAGATGCTTATAGATGAGAACACCTCCGATAGAACTCGAGTATGGTTTTGGGAATTTATCGGGAATCTCGGACTTAAGAAATACACCAATCAATACATAGAGACCCTGTTTGTTGAAGAGCGAGGGTTTGATATTCAAAGCATTGTCATGATTTGGATGAATCGAGACTTCAACGTCGATGGCTCTGGTTCGATATTTCCTCTAAAATACCCCAATAAGGACCAACGCGAAGAGACGTTAATCTATCAATTGAACAGTTACGTTCTCGAGAATTATATTTTCGATTGATGGTAAAACCCCCAAATCCCCACTTTTGGATTTTTGATTTTGAAAAGTGGTGGCATGGTTTACCTGCGAAAACAACCATTTCACCACTTTTTTACTACTTTTGTGGTTTTTATTTTTATTAAAAATAATTAATATATAGGGTTAATACCGCACACCCTATTTTGGAAAAAAGTGGTGGTGACGAGATTTCTTACAAGGAAAGGAGGTTTAATGGACTTCATTGATATTGCTTATCGAACGACCAAAAGAGGCAGTCTCGAGGTGTATCCGAACTTCGTAATTTGCGATTCGAAAGACATCATGATTCGAGGAAAAGACTTCTATGCAATATGGAATTCGGAGACCGGTCTGTGGAGCAAGAGTGAATTGGATGTAGTTCGTCTTGTCGACAAAGAATTATATTCTTATGCCGAAGAGTTGCGAGAGCATACGGCCGATGCTGTTCGTGTAATGACTTTGACCGATTTCAGTTCGCGTTCTTGGATGAGCTATAAGAATTACATAGCGCATTTCCCAGACAACTACGAGACCCTAGACAATCGTTTGATATTCGCCAATGAGGTTACCAAGCGTGAGGACTACGCGAGCCATAAGCTTCCTTATAGTTTAAGTGACGGCGATTGTCCTAGTTGGGACGAGCTAGTAGGAACATTATATTCCGCTCAAGAACGTAAAAAGATTGAGTGGGCTATAGGTTCTGTGTTTGCTGGCGAGTCAAAAGATATTCAGAAGTTCTTTGTGTTCTATGGCGATGCTGGTACAGGCAAGTCAACAATCCTTAATGTGATTCAGTGGCTGTTTGATGGATATTACGCAGTCTTCGATGCGAAGGCGTTGGGTAATTCCCACAATCAGTTTAGTCTGGAAGCGTTTAAGGGAAATCCCCTTGTTGCTATACAGCATGATGGTGACTTGAGTAGGATTGAAGACAACACTCGTTTGAATAGTATCGTGTCGCATGAGGAAATGCTTGTGAACGAGAAGCATAAGTCTTTATATTCTGTAAGGATGAATGCGCTTCTGTTCATGGGTACGAACAAACCTGTCAAGATTACTGATGCGAAGTCTGGCATCATTAGGCGTTTGATTGATATTGCTCCCACAGGGAACAAGATTCCAGTAGACAAGTATCAGCAACTGATGCATAACATTAAGTTTGAGCTCGGAGCTATAGCACAGCATTGCTTGAATGTATACAATACGTTAGGCAAGCATCATTACGATAATTACCGTTCTTCTGAGATGCAGTACAAGACGGATGTGTTCTTCAACTTTGTCGATGCTAACTTCTTCGAGTTTAAGAAGCAAGATGCTGTTACGCTTCGTCAAGCTTATGCCATGTATAAAGAGTATTGCCAAGAGACTTCCTTGACGTTTGTTATGCCGATGTACCAGTTCCGAGAAGAACTAAAGAATTACTTTACTGATTTTAAGAAGGACTACTATCTTGACGGGAAGCATCTGAGAAGTTGTTATGTTGGATTCTTAGCTAGTAAGATTGAGTACAAACAGAGCGAAGACTTTGAAGAAATGAAGCCTATACAAGATTGGCTAGTCATGAATACGGAGCATTCGCTGTTTGATATTTTCGCTAGAGAGTATCCGGCGCAGTATGCCAATGATGCAGGAACGCCGTTTAGGAAGTGGGACAATGTCGACACTACGTTAGCTGATATAGACACGAGAAAAGTTCATTACGTTAAGGTGCCCGTCAATCATATCGTAATTGATTTTGATTTGAAGGACGATAATGGAGAGAAGTCTGCAGAGAAGAACTTGGCCGCCGCCAACAAGTGGCCGGAGACATATGCAGAATTCAGTAAGGGTGGTGCTGGAATACATCTTCATTATATTTATGACGGAGATGTCGAGCAGCTTAGTCGTGTCTATTCAGAAGGTATCGAGATTAAGGTGTTTAATGGGAATAGTTCTTTGCGTAGGAGACTTAGTCTTTGCAATGATATTTCCATAGCACACATAAGCGGTGGGCTGCCAACGAAGGAGAGAAAGGTGATTAGTAATAGCACAATCAAGAGCGAAAAGGCGATTCGCGATTTGGTTGTCAAGGGTCTTAAGAAGGAGGTTTGGCCTAACACAAAGCCATCAATCGACTTTATATTTAAGGTTCTTGACGACGCGTACGATAGTGGCGTAGAGTATGACCTGAGCGATATGCATACCGCGGTTCTTGCGTTTGCTGCTGACAGCACGCATCAGGCTAGATATTGTATGGACTGTGTTTCTAAGATGCATTTCGTTTCGAAGGATTTGGAAGAGAAACGTGTAGAAGAGAAGCGAGAGGATAAGCCCATTGTTTTCTTTGATATTGAGGTCTTTCCTAACTTGCTTTTGGTTAACTATAAAGCTGCTGGCGAAGGCAAGCCAGTAGTTAGAATGATTAATCCTGATGCGAATGCTATTGAAGAGTTATTTCAGTATCGTTTGGTTGGATTTAATAATCGTAGGTATGACAATCATATTTTGTATGCTAGGTATCTGGGATATACCATAGAGCAATGCTATCATCAGAGCCAGAAGATAATTAATGGTGACCGTGATGCATTCTTTGGAGAAGCATATCGTCTTAGTTACACAGATGTGTATGATTTCTCCAGCAAAAAGCAGAGTCTGAAGAAGTTTGAAATCGAGTTGGGCATACATCATAAGGAGCTCGGACTTCCTTGGGATGAACCGGTTGACGAAAAGCTTTGGACAGAGGTTGCTGAATATTGTGATAATGATGTTTTGGCAACCGAAGCTGTATTTAATGCCAGGAGTGCGGACTTTGCTGCTAGGGAGATTCTTGCCGACCTGAGCGGCCTCACCGTTAACGATACAACCAATCAGCATACCGCTCGTATTATATTTGGGGATGACCCTAATCCTCAGAGCAAGTTCGTGTATACTGATTTGTCTGAGATGTTCCCAGGATATAAGTACGAGAACGGTAAGAGTACATATCGAGGAGAGGAGCCAGGTGAAGGAGGATATGTTTATAGTGAGCCTGGTATGTATGGCAACGTGGCTCTTCTTGATATTGCTTCTATGCATCCTAGTTCGATTGAGCTCCTTAATCTTTTTGGTCCGTATACTCAACGTTTTAGCGATATTAAGCAGGCTCGTATTTGTGTTAAGCATCATGATTATGATAAAGCGAGGACGCTACTAGATGGAAAGCTTGCGAAGCACCTAAATGGTAGTGAAGAAAGTGCTGATAAATTAGCATATTCGCTTAAGATTGTTATCAATAGTGTATATGGGTTGACTTCTGCTAAGTTTCCAAACAAGTTTAAAGACCCTCGCAATGTCGACAATATTGTGGCTAAGCGCGGAGCTTTGTTCATGATTGACCTGAAGCATGCCGTGCAAGAGAAGGGCTGGACTGTAGCCCACATTAAGACAGATTCAATTAAAATTCCAGACGCGACTCCTGAAATGATTGATTTTGTTGTAGAGTTTGGTAAGAAGTATGGCTATGACTTCGAGCATGAGGCAACATACGATAAGATGTGCTTGGTTAATAAGTCAACTTATATTTCTAAGTATGCCAACGGTAAGCACGCTGGCGAATGGACTGCCACAGGAGCTCAGTTCCAACAGCCCTACGTCTTTAAGACTTTGTTTAGCCATGAGCCATTGATATTTGATGACATGTGCGAAGTTAAGACGTGTAAGACTGCTTTCTATCTTGACATGAATGAAGGGATGAAGGATGAGGAGCATAACTATAAGTTTGTCGGCAGGGCTGGGCAATTCACTCCAGTTGAAAATGGAGTTGGCGGAGGAAGACTCGTTAGAGAGCAAGACGGAAAATATTATTCTGCCACTGATGCAGACGGCTTTCGTTGGCTGGAATCAGAAACCGTCAGAACTCTCAATCTTTCAGACAGGGTTGACAAAAGCTATTACAGAAGAAAAGTAGACGCTGCTGTTGAGACCATTTCTATGTATGGCGACTTTGAATGGTTCATAAGTGATGAGCCTTATACGGAGTATTTTTGATATTCCGTGGATGATGCCATGTCAAAGCGAAACGGTTGAGCATTGTAAGTTTTGTAAGTCGTACTCAGGATATTGTAGGCTTGGGTACGACACTAGTAATTTGATATTCTAAAGAAAGGACATGCTATGTCTAATCGTGTTAATCGTTCTCTTAGGTTCGTCGAGGTTCCTGGCGGAGACCTGTGGTATCGTAACATGCAAGGAGTTCCGGATGATTACACTCCTGCAGGAAAGCGTTCTTTTTCAATTGCTATTAGCGACGAGTTGTCTGATGAGTTGGAGAATGAGGGTTGGACGTGCATTACGCATAAGCCTCGTAGTTCTAAGGACCCAGACAGTCCCATTATTGCTCGTTTTAAGATTAAGATGAACTTTGATACCCCATACCCTCCTAAGGTTTATGTGGCCAGTCGCGATGGTAAGCGTCGCACACTAGTCGATTCGAGTTGGCTTGACGACCAGAATATCGACCGTCGAGATATTGAATGGTGTGATATTGAGGTTAATCCGTACAATCGGAACGCCAAGGGTAAAGATTGGTGTAGCGCATACCTTAGTGAAATTACTTTTAAGCTTAAGGAAGGACCATTCGATTATAAGTATTCGGAGGATGTTCCGTTCTAATTGATATTGGTGGTGACTATGGCACTAAGCTTGTATGACCATCAGCTAAGTGCTATAGATAAGCTGGAGTCCGGCTCCATCCTTTGTGGTGGGGTCGGCTCTGGTAAGTCTAGAACAGCATTAGCATATTATTACATCAAAGAAGGAAAGGGAACATTAGAGATAAATGGTTGTGGTCAAACTACAGAGATGAAGTTTGATATTCCTTTATACATAATAACAACCGCTCATAAAAGAGACCTTGCCGAATGGGAAATCGAAGCCGGATATTTTCCTTTAGTTAAGCCTGTTGTTGATTCTTGGAATAACATCAAAAAGTATGAAAACGTAAAAAACGCGTTCTTTATTTTTGATGAGCAAAGAGTTGTTGGCTATGGAGCTTGGGCGAAAGCATTCATAAAGATTAGCAAGAGCAATCGTTGGATATTGCTCAGCGCTACTCCCGGTGATGTGTGGATGGACTATGTCCCGGTGTTCATAGCCAACGGTTTTTATCCCAACAAGACTGCGTTTGAGAGGAGGCATGTTGTTTACAGCCGATTTGCAAAGTACCCAAAAGTTGAGCGATACGTTGGCGTTGATATTCTCGAAAGACAAAGAAGACAAATCCTGGTTCAAATGCCTGACACCAGACCAACTATTACTCATCATGCGTATATACGAGTACCGTACGATGCCGAATTGTCGACTCGTGTTATTAAAGAACGATGGGATGTATTTCGCAAAGAACCTCTCAGAGATGCTGGCGCAATGTGTCTCGCTCTTAGAAGAATCGCAAACGCAGAGCCAAAGCGATTAGAGAAAGCGATTGATATTGTAAAAAAGAGTAAAAAATGTATAATCTTCTACAATTTCAATTATGAGTTGGAGATGCTTAGGGAGGCGTTAGATGCTGAGGGAATTGCGTATTCAGAATGGAATGGGCATAAACATGACCCGCTCCCCACAGAGTCTACTTGGTCGTACCTCGTCCAGTACACTGCCGGCGCCGAGGGATGGAATTGTGTTTCTACCGACACAGTATTGTTTTACTCACAAAACTATTCTTATAAAATCATGCAGCAGGCAGCCGGACGAATCGATAGGATGAATACCCCATTCGTTGACTTGTACTACTATCATCTAATCTCGTCATCTCCAATTGATATTAGCATTAAGCGAGCCATAGATTCTAAGAAGAACTTTAACGAAAGGGCATTTTATGAATCCAATGATTCCTGTTGGTGATGCTCAGGCATTCATGGTTTTTCGAGATAGTAATGGCGATCTGTATGGACTTAATATTGTAATAGAAGAACCCGTTCTTACAACATCGTGTGATGACAGATTTTATGGAACCGTCACCATTTCCGGAGTTTTAAAAGAACGTACTAGTGTTTTGTTGAATGAAAATGAAGTTAAAGAAAGGGTGCTTAATGAAAACAACGGACTTAGTTGAAAATATCGGAGAAGCAGCAATGTATGAGCAACTTGCTGAAGAGTGTGTTGAATTAGCTCATGCTTGTTTGAAAAAAGCTAGAAAGCTTCGTGGAGAAAACCCGACTCCTATGGAAATAGAAAAAATTGATGAGAATGTTATTGAGGAGTATACAGACGTTCGATTGGTAAGTTCGCTTCTTGCGATTGATGTGGATTTGCCTTTATATAGGGAGAAGTTTGACAGATGGTGGGAGCGTCTTATCGATAATTCTTGATATTTTAAGCGCCAATCCGCAGATTTTACACGTCACTTAATGGAGAGGACGTGTGTGCCTCTCTTTTTTCTTTTGAGGTGGTTATGCTTGAAAGCGAATTTCAGTCCGAGCTAATAAAGACAATCAAGCGTCTTTTGCCAGGATGCTATGTTCTTAAGAACGACCCGGATTACATTCAAGGGTTTCCAGACTTATTGATATTGTATAAAAATCGTTGGGCCGCTCTTGAATGTAAACGAAGCTATTCGGCTCCGCATAGACCGAATCAAGATTATTATGTGGAGCGATTGAATTTGATGTCATACGCATCTTTCGTTTTTCCGGAAAATAAGCAGGAGGTACTTGATGAACTTCAACGAGCATTGGAACCTTCAAGGTAAACACGCATTCCTTAGTCCGTCTAGTCCTTACTGGTTGAACTATGATAGGGATAAGCTTGAGCTTGTCTATAGGAATTCGAAAGCTAAGGAAATGGGAACCAAGCTTCATGCGTTTGCTGCAGACGCTATTACATATGGCATTAAACTTAGTAATAGTAGACGAACGCTTAATCGGTATGTTAATGATGCTATTGGATTCGGTCTACAGCCAGAAAAGATATTGTACTATAGCGACCATTGTTTTGGAACAGCTGACGCCATCGAGTTTAGAGACGGACTTCTGAGGATTCATGATTTGAAGAATGGAGTGCATCCGGCATCGTTTCGTCAGCTTGAGGTGTACGCAGCATTGTTCTGTTTGGAGTATGGTATAGACCCTTCCCAGATTGATATTGTGCTTCGAATATACCAAAACAATGAAGTATTTGAAAATGACTGCGAGTCAGAAATTGTTGAAAATCGCATGAATGTTATTACAGACCATGACAGAGTTCTTAATTCTCTTGACTCGGAGGTTTAAAAATGATAGTCAAAGAATCGGATTACTTAGCGCACGAAGGTCGTTCCAAACGAGACGGAGCTCCTGTAGGTTCGGGAAGATATCCTTTGGGTTCTGGAGAGAATCCGTACCAAGACTATCGAGATTTTAAGAATTTGGTTACTCAAATCAAAAAGCGTTATCGTGATGCAAACGGGACTAATATTACAGATAAAGAGCTTATTACTTATTTGTATGATGATTATGGTCCCATGACTATTCGCGAATATAGGGAAATGATTACCAAATCCAACGCCGAGATAACTGCTGCTGACTATCGTAGAGCTAAGATGCTAAAAGAAGAACGTCAGTGGTCTGATAAAGCAATCGCAAAAGAATTAGGTCGTTCTGAATCAAATGTTCGCGATTTGTTAAAGCGAGATGCGGACCTTAAGTCCAAGCGCATTAACACGACTGCCGAATTGCTAAAAGAGTCTTTGGATAAACAGGGCGGTTTTATTGATGTTGGTGCATATGCAGAAATGTATATGCATGTTGGCGAGAGTAATCTAAAGGCCGCTGTTAGACAGTTGGAATTTGAAGGTTATACCATTCAAAAGCTATCGGTTCGACAGATGTTTGGACAAGGAAATACAACACTTAAATTGATATGCCCTCCAGGTACGACAAAAAGTGAAGTGTTTCAGAATCTTGACAAAATTCGTCTTCCGGTTGATTTGAAGCTTAATGAAGCAGGAGATAAAGTTGGGCTCCGTCCTGTAGAGAACGTCAAGTCTAAGCGTGTCATGATTAAATACGCTGAAGAAGGCGGAGTTGATAAAGATGGCGTAATCGAGCTTCGTCGCGGTGTGAAAGACTTAGACCTTGGCCAGTCTAAGTATGCTCAGGTTCGAATTAGTGTTGATGGCACACACTATCTCAAGGGAATGGCAGTTTATGCGGACGACCTTCCTGATGGGATTGATATTCGTTTCAATACTAATAAGAAGCTTGGAACACCAATGGAAAAAGTTCTTAAGCCTATGGCAGACCCTAAGAACTTAACGAATCCGTTTGGCGCATCCATCACGAGTCAAAGAGGCGCTTTGAATATCGTGAACGAAGAAGGCGATTGGTCAAAATGGTCTAGAAACCTTGCTTCTCAATTCTTATCTAAGCAACATGAGCAGACTGCGAAGAAGCAACTTAAGGCAACCGCGGATATCGCAAAAGCCGAGTTTGAGGAAATCAAAGCTCTCAACAACCCTACTCTAAAAAGATATTTTCTTCAGCAATTTGCTAATAGTTGTGATGCTGATGCTGTGAATCTCAAAGCTGTTAGGCTTCCGGGACAATCGCAAAAAGTTTTGTTACCTCTTCCTGAAATAAAGAGGAATGAAATTTATTGTCCCACGCTTAATAACGGAGAACAAGTAGCATTGGTTCGTTATCCTCATGGTGGAATCTTTGAAATTCCAGTTCTTACTGTAAATAATAAGAACAAAACTGCTGAGAGAATCTTTGGTAATGCTCGAGATGCTGTTGGAATCCACCCTTCTGTTGCGTCTGTTCTTTCTGGAGCAGACTTTGATGGCGATAGTGTAATGGTTCTTCCTACAAGAAGTTTCAAGCTTAAGAGAAGCGACCCGCTTCCTGGTTTGAAGGGTTTTGAGCCAAAGATTACGTACAATGGAGACCATCTTGCCGCAAAAGACAAGATGAAAAAGGGTAATGTGCAATCAGAAATGGGAAAAATTTCAAATCTGATTACCGACATGACTATACAGCATGCAGAGCCTGAGGAGTTGGCACGTGCTGTAAGGCACTCCATGGTTGTAATTGATGCTCATAAGCACGGCCTTGATTACAAAGCTTCTGCTAGAGACAATAAGATTGACGAGCTTAAGAGAAAGTACCAAACTGGTGGTGCAAGCACTCTAATCTCTCGTGCAAAGAGTCAGTATTACTATGAGGATAGGCGTGAAAAGGCTGTTAGTAAGCTGACTCCTGAAGAAAGAGCACGTTGGGAAAAGGGCGAAATTATTTGGGAGCCTACAGGAAAGACTGTTTATACAAAGAATGGTCCTAAGTTGCAGACTCATAGAGGCACCAGGATGGGAGAGACAAAGGATGCGTATGAGCTTTCTTCTGGTACAACCATGGAGAAATACTATGCAGACTATGCCAATCAAATGAAGGCGCTTGCTAACGAAGCTCGTGCAGAATTGCGAAGAACACCTAAGATTGAATACAGTCCTGCAGCCAGGAAATTGTATGAAAAAGAGGTGGCCTCCCTTTCTGATAAGCTAAAGACCGCCCAGATGAATGCGCCTTTGGAAAGAAAGGCTCAGGCTTTAGCACAATCAACATTCTTAGTAGAGAAGAACGACCACCCAGAGTATGATGAAAGCCAGATTAAAAAGGCTAAATCAAGACATCTCGAAGCTGCTAGAAACGCGGTTGGTGCAGGAAAAGAAAAGATTCTAATCACAGACAAAGAATGGGAAGCCATTCAGGCAGGTGCAATTTCAGATACAAGGGCTTCTAAAATCTTTGAAAACACAGACACAAAACTTATGCGACAAAGGGCAATGCCGAAAGATGTATCAATAGCTCCTGCAAAGTTGGCTCGTGCAAAGACCCTTAAGAATAGCAACTATACGTGGGCAGAAATTGCAGAGATACTTGGTGTTTCTGTAAGCACCTTGCAGAAGGCCCTCGATTAGAAAGGGTTTTTGCAATGAAATCATACCTTCTTACTACTATAGACAACCCATATCATCCTATAGACCAATTAGAGGATTGGCTAAGGACAGACCGTGAGTTGGCTATTGCAAACAACAGGCCAGAGACTAATAGTCTAATAGACACATTTGCTGGTACCTCATACAATCTAACTAATGCAATAAACCAAAGAGCCATTAATCAAGCTATAGATGACATTATTAGATTAGATGAGCAAGGAATCTATAAGCGTATCATAGTAGAAGACTAATAGATTAATAGTAATAGAATAGTATATGAGTTTAATATTATTCTTAAGAGATTCGTCTATTACCATAAGTCTTCTAATTCTATGAAAAATATAGCGTGGCCCCCATTTAGTATTCTATTAAATGGCGATTATGCTATATGAAAACGATAAGGGATGAACGAGCTTTTCAGGACATTTCTCTCTCGTGCAAAGCTACAAAAGTTTTGCAACTATACATGGGAGGGGGTGTCCTGAAAAGCTTACATCCCCTTTAGCAT
>JAEIGA010000496.1_pt1 | contig 58316 bp, 88 predicted proteins | sample 9270691 | NCBI WGS metagenome assembly JAEIGA01 (sample SAMN17057246, study PRJNA624740) | gut metagenome | biome: biome; isolation source: fecal sample | host: Bos grunniens | place: China: Xizang | collected 2019 | reverse complement strand
TGAACGGCCGCCGTATCTACGACTCCAAGGCTGATCTGGCTAAGGCTCTGAACTGCAACTCTATCGTTGAGGTTGAGCATTTCGAAGGTCTGACTCGTACTACCGAGGGCGGCAAGACCAAGAAGCTGCTGGGTCTGTTCGTCAACCTGAACGACTACACCTTCGGCTCTACTCGCGGTGGCGAGATCTCCAAGTTCGAGGACTTCGATATGGACTTCAACCTGCAGAAGTTCATGCTGGAGGCCCGTCTGTCTGGCTCTCTGTACAAGCTGAAGTCTGCTATCGCTCTGGAAGAGCCCGTTGAAGCGTAATTCAAAATGGAGTGATTATTGATGGCAAAATTCTATGGATCGGTCGGTTTCTGCGATATGAAAGAGACCCGACCGGGTGTGCATGAAGAAGTGATCACCGAACGTAAATATTTCGGCGACCATATTCGGATTAGTCGTCGTCTCGAATCGTCTGGGAACCTCAACGATGACATCAACGTTGCAAACGAGATCAGCATTGTGGCCGATCCTTTTGCCAGAGATAATTTCCATAAGATGCGCTACGTGGAGTTTATGGGTGCTCGATGGAAAGTGAGTAGCGTCCGCGTTGAGTACCCTAGACTTATACTGACGTTAGGGGGTGTATACAATGGCCGGCAGGCTTGAACTGCATGAGGAGTTATGTGAACTCCTAGGATCTAGAAATGTGTATTATCAACCCCCTTCGTCAGTTCAAATGAAGTATCCTTGTATCCGATATTCCAGTGATGGGGTGGATGTAGACCGTGCTAACAACCACGTCTACATAACACACAATCGATATGAGGGTGTAATCATAGATTACGATCCTGATAGTAAATACTCGGATAATCTGATTAAACATTTTCAGATGTGTAGCCTTGCCCCGGGTTTTACTAAGGACGGTCTTAATCATTTCCCGTTTACCTTATATTATTAAAGGAGGAAACCCATATGTCTAAAAAAATCGTTTGGGACCAGATCGGCGAACGTCTGTATGAGACTGGTGTCGATCGCGGTGTTGTGTATCCTCAGGTTGCTGGCGCCTATCCCGCTGGTGAAGGTTGGAATGGTCTGACCAATGTTACCCTGAGTCCTTCTGGCGCTGAGGCTTCTCCCCTGTACGCCAACAACCACAAGTATCTGAACCTGATGTCCGTTGAGGAGCTGGGTGGTAGCATCGAGGCTTATATGTTCCCCGATTCTTTCGCTGCTTGCAACGGTCTGGCCAATGTTGTTGATGGCGTTCGTGTCGGTCAGCAGAAGCGTGTTCCGTTCGGCTTCACCTTCCGTACTCTGATCGGTAGCGATACCGAGGGTACTGCTCACGGCTACAAGATCACCATTGTTTACGGTGCCCTGGCTTCTCCCTCTGAGAGCGCCAACGCTACTGTGAACGACAATCCCGAGGCTAAGACCATGTCCTGGGAGTTCTCTACTACTCCTGTCGATATGGCCGGTTTCGATCCCGTTTCTTCTATCGAGATCGATTCTACCAAGGTCGATGCCGAGAAGCTGAAGGCTCTGGAGGATGCTCTGTACGGCACCGACGAGAAGGATGCTTATCTGCCTCTGCCTAATGAAGTGGCTACCCTGGTCGGTTTCGTCGCTTCCTAATTAAATCTATATTCAATGGGAGTCGTACCAGGTAATGCTGGCGGCTCCCTCTTTTTTTAATTTGAAAGGAGATAAAATTATGATTAAGAAATCCATCACCTACACCGATTACAACGGTAACGAGCGCACTGAAGATTTCTATTTCCACCTGACTAAGGCCGAAATCACCAAGATGGAGATGAGCACTACCGGTGGTCTGGCTGAGAAGATTCAGCGAGTGGTTGCTGCTCAGGATCAGCCCGCTATCATTGCCATTTTCGAGGACTTGATCCAGAAATCTTATGGTGTGAAGACCCCCGATGGCAGAGGTTTCCAGAAGAAGCAGGAGTATCTCGATTCCTTTATCGCAACCGAGGCGTATTCTCAGCTGTTCATGGAGCTGGCTACCGATGCTGACGCCGCTGCCAAGTTTATCAATGGCGTCGTTCCTGCAGATATGTCTCAGCAGGGTCTGGTTGTTGCGCCGTCCGGTAACTAAAACAGAAAATAATAGAGGAGGCGTGGGGGATGCTCCAGCTCGTACTTCCAGCTGTTGAACAATGGGATGAACGAAAACAAGAATTCGTGTATTCGAAGGAGCAGACATTACAGTTGGAGCATTCTCTCGTCTCTCTTTCAAAATGGGAATCCAAGTACAACAAACCGTTTTTGTCTAAGCAAGAAAAAACGTTTGAAGAGACTTTGGATTATATAAGATGCATGACCATTACGCAAAACGTTAATCCAGATACGTATAACCGTATTACGAGGCAGCATATCAACCAGGTAAATGATTATATCGACGCTCCGATGACAGCTACGACCTTCAGCGAAACCAAGACTGGTAAGCGAAACAATGAAATAATTACATCGGAGCTTATTTATTACTGGATGATAAGTTTGAATATTCCGTTTGAATGTCAGAAATGGCATTTAACTAGACTCATCACTTTGATTCGGGTTTGTAGCATAAAGAACGCTCCGAATAAGAGAAAGAGCACTAGGGATGTAATGAGTCAGTATGCGGCACTCAATGCTGCAAATAGACAAAGATTTAACTCTAAAGGTTAAGGAGGAATGCGATATGACTAAAATCGCACTTGACGCAGGTCACGGTCTTAATACTCCTGGCAAACAGACTCCCGACGGTATTAAGGAGTGGCTGCTTAACGATAAAGTCAGAGACAAGGTTATGAGCATGCTCGCAACCTATGACGCGGCCGTAATCAATACCGATAATAATGAAGGTAACGTTGACGAGTCTCTTGCTGCTCGTGTAAATGCTTACCGAAAAGCTGGTGTTGACGCGTTCGTGTCTATCCATCACAACGCCTTCACCGGTAAGTGGAATAACGCAACTGGCGTCGAAGTGTATGTCGATGTTAACTGCACTTCTAGAGATCTGCAGCTGGCTAACGCGATTTATACTCGCCTGGTTAAGTATACCGGTCTTACTGGTCGCGGCGTGAAGCGTCTTAACTTTGCTGTTATCAATCAGAATTCCATTCCGGCCGTATTGGTAGAGGGTGGTTTTATGGATGGCACCAAAGACTATAAGATCATCACCTCTGACGAAGGTCAGACTGCTTATGCTAAAGCTGTCGCCGAAGGTCTGGTTGAGTTCTTGAATCTCAAGAAGAGAACTTCTGCTCCCGCAGTCGCTCCGACGGTTACTACTGGTACTAAAACGGTAGACGAGCTGGCTAAAGAAGTCATCGCCGGTAAATGGGGTAACGGTTATACTCGTAAAAATCGACTGACCAAAGCCGGCTATAATTATACCGAAGTTCAGGCTCGAGTGTCCGAACTGATGGATGCCATGAAAACCCCTAAGAAAACCGATGAGGAAATCGCCAAAGAGGTAATTGCTGGTAAATGGGGTAATGGTGCCGATCGCAAGGCTCGTCTTAAGGCTGCAGGCTATAATTACGCCACGATTCAGAAGCTCGTCAATAAACTTCTGTAAAGGAGTAGTATCATGATAACTTTCAGACACAGGGGCGACTTCTCCAAACTTACGAGTTACTTAGAGAAAGCCAAAAGGGCGATTCGTCTTGGAACACTCGACAAGTACGGTCGGGAAGGTGTGGCTGCCCTTGCGTCTGCGACACCAATAGACTCCGGACTTACTGCTAGTTCATGGTATTACAAAATCGAACATAAAAGTGGATCTGCCTCGATCGGCTTTTACAACTCAAACATTCAAAATGGAGTTCCCATTGCGATTATTCTGCAGTACGGTCATGGCACCGGTACTGGTGGGTGGGTGCAAGGACGAGATTATATTAACCCGGCTATTCAACCCATTTTTGATAGAATCGCAAATGAAGCATGGAGGGAGGTTACCAAGCTATGAGTACGACTATTGATCAAAAAGTCGTAGAAATGCGGTTTGACAATAGACACTTCGAACAGAATGTTTCCAAAACGATGTCCACACTGGATAAGTTTAAGCAAAAGCTACACTTAGACGGTGCTACAAAGGGTTTGGAAAACGTTAATTCCGCTGCTAAGAAGGTCGATATGACTGGTCTTGGTACGGCTGTAGAATCGGTAGGTGTCAAGTTTTCAGCACTGCAAGTCATGGGGGTAACCGCCCTCACTAATATAACCAATTCGGCAGTCAATGCTGCAAAAAGATTTGTAGAATCGCTTACGATAGCCCCGATCAGCGATGGTTTCAGTGAATACGAGATGACGCTGAACGCTGTTCAGACCACGATGGCTGCTACCGGTAAAACAGCTAATCAGGTCGAAAAAGAACTTAAAAAGTTAGACGAGTATGCCGACAAAACCGTTTATAGTACGGCTGACATGCTTAATAACTTGCCCAAATTTACAAATGCCGGCGTGGACTTGGAAAAGTCAATTACGGCTATGATCGGCATAGCCAATGCTACGGCTCTTGCTGGTGGTGGAGCTAGTCAGGCTAGCAGTGCATTCTATAATCTGGGTCAGGCAATCGGTACTGGTTACTTAACTAGAATGGATTACAATTCCATAAACAATGCTGGCATCGCCACCATGGAATGGAAAAACCAGATGGTTGAAGCCGCCATAGCCCAGGGTACACTTACTAAAGTCGGCGAAGACGCATATCAAGCCGGAAACAAAACTTTGACGTTACAGCAGTTATTTATTGATGGTCTGCAAGAACAGTGGGCTACGACTGATGTAATGATGAAAGTATTCGGCGACTATGGTAATGAGACTACCGAAATCGGTAAAAAAGCCTATAGCGCCGCACAAGATATCAAAACCTTTACTCAGATGACAGAGTCGCTCAAGGCTACTGCTGGTACTGGATGGAAAGATACTTGGCAAATCATGTTCGGCGATTTGGATCAGGCTAAGGTGTTATGGACCGGACTTACCAATTTCATAAGTGAATTCATCACCAAGACGGCCGATTTCCGGAATACACTGTTGGAAGGCGCATTAGGATCTCCGTTTGCTAAATTGGCTGAAAAAATCAGTTCCGTTACTGGCGCGACCGAGGAGATGAAAGAAGTCACTAAAGATTATGTCGAAGTGGTTGATAAGGTTCTTGGCGGCGAGTTCGGTAACGGCCAGGCTCGATGGGACAAACTAACCGAAGCTGGATATGACTGGGCCAAAGTACAGAACATGATTAACGAGCGGTTAGGCAGTAGCGTTCGACATGTCGAGCAGCTTAACGAGGCTCAGGAAGAAGCCAATAAAACGCAAGCGACAACTGTTGAACAGCTCGTCGAGATGTCTGATGCTCAGCTAGAATCTATCGGTTTTACCAAAGCGGAGATAAAGGCATTTCATGATTTAAAAGAACAGTCCGAAAAGACTGGCATCTCCGTCAATGAACTGATAAAAGATATGGACCAGTTAAGCGGTCGAAACCTCTTAATCAATTCGTTTAAGAATGCTGGGCAGGGTTTGATCGGAGTGTTTACCGCTCTGAAGGTCGCATGGCAGGATATTTTCCCGCCAAAGTCGATGGAAGAGCGATCCGCTAAATTGTATGACATGATAGCGGCTCTCCATAAGTTCTCCACCAGTTTAATCATGAGTGAAGAGACTTCTGATAAACTGCAGAGAACCTTGAAGGGCGTGTTCGCTATAATCGACATCGTATCGACGTTGGTCGGCGGTGGTTTGAAAATAGCTTTTAAAGCAGTTACCGAACTGCTTAAATATTTCGATCTCGATATTTTGGATGTTACGGCTTCCGTCGGTGACGCCATCGTTGGATTTCGGGATTGGTTGGACTCTGTTCTGGATATTTCCGGTGCAATCGAGTTCGTGGCCCCAATCATCGAGAGAGCAGTCAACGCAGTGCGTGGCTGGATTAAAGCGATCGGCGAATCTAAAGCGTTTAAGGACTTTGTAAATTACGTAACGGGAGTTCGAGATGGTTTCCGAGCGTTATTCGGAGGCATATCTGGAATGGAATCGTTTGCGAACCTTATGACCAAGCTGAGCGAAGCAGGTAAGTCTATTCGCGAATGGTTCAGTTCGCTTAAGGATTCTGAAAATATTCCGGCCGACATTATCAAGGGTTTCGCTAACGGTATCAAAGAAGGCGCTCCTGAGATTGTCGATGCGATGATTGCACTCGGTAAGGAAATTCTGAGAGGAATTTGCGAAGTTCTGGGTATTCATTCACCGTCTACTGAAATGGCGGAAGTCGGTGAGAATACCACTGCGGGTTTCGTTCAAGGAATTCAAAATGGAGCATCCGCTGTTTGGAATACCATTAAAGGCCTCTTTACCAGCATAATCGATTGGATCAAGAACATTGATTTCGGTAAGATATTTGCCGTAGCTATTGGTGGCGGTATTCTCTTTACCGTGAACAAGGTGATTGGCATAGTTGAGGACATTACTTCTCCGCTTGCTGGTCTTGGTGATGTTTTCGAGAATGTGGCTGATGTGGTCGAAACTTTCGGGAAAAGTCTTAAAAAGAACATGGCCGCCAAACGATTCAAGACGACCGCTCAGAGTATTCTCATGTTTGCGGTAGCAATCGGCATTTTGGCTGCGTCGGTATATTTGCTGGCACAGGTCGAAGACGGTAAGAAAATATGGAATGCTGTCGGCGCTATAACTGCGATTGCAGTTGTAATGGGCGTCTTGGCTCTCGTCGCTTCGAAGCTTAATTCTATTGATGTTAGTGTTCAGTTCGGAAAGATCTCGCTATTCCTGATCGGTCTGACTGCGGCAGTTCTGCTGTTATCGTTGGCTATAAAATCTATCGCTTCGATAGAAGATCCGGCGAAGTATGAGCAGGGTATTGGCGGTGTTATCGCTATAATTGCTGCACTTGGCGCGGTTATGGTTGCGTATGGCATGTTGGCCAAAACCGGAAACACCAAAAGTATTGATAAAGTTGGCGGAGTCTTGCTCAAGATGTCCGTCGCAATGTTATTACTTGTTGGCGTTGCTAAAATCATATCCGAAATGTCCAAACGTGAACTTAGATACGCTGGAATCGCCCTTGGAGCAGTCGCTGGTGGTTTGTTGGCGTTTGTATTGGGGCTCCAGCTCATAGCGTTGATTCCTAGTAACGTCAACTTCAATAAAATAGGTTCGATGCTTCTTAAGATATCCGTAGCTATGTTATTACTCGTCGGTATTGTTAAAATCATAGCAGGGATGTCTAAATCCGAACTTGAACAAGGCGGAATTGGTCTTGGCGTATTAGCTGGCGGATTGTTGGTGTTCGTAGCGGCACTTCAGTTAATCGGAATGATACCTGGAAGGAATATGGAAGCTATTGGTCCGATGCTTCTTAAGGTATCTGGCGCTATTGCGATCCTGGCTATCGTCGCCAGATTAATAGCCGGTATGACCTGGGGCGATATGGGTAAAGCGGCCGCTGGACTCGCCGGATTAGTCGGAATAATTGCACTTCTTGTGTTGACGACAAAAATCGGCGGTAAAGAGATGCCGAAAGTGGCTGGCACGCTTATCCTGATGTCTGTCGCAATTGCTATTCTTGCCGGTATGGCAGTCGTTCTTAGTCTGATCGACCTTGGCGGATTAGCCAAAGGCATAGTGGCGGTTGGATTCCTGTCGTTGTTTATGATGGGATTGGTCAAAGCCACAAAAGGCGCCAGCGATGTAAAGGGTACTTTCATCGGGATGGCAATTGCCATCGGTGTTATCGCAGCAGCCGTCATAGCATTGTCGTTCATCGATGGAAAGAAGTTAGCTGGCGCGACTATTGCGATGTCTATGCTTATGCTCGTATTCTCGTCGGTCGTGAAAGCTGCTGGAACAATGCAGAAAGCGATGGGTTCTCTGATTGTCATGACCGTGGCGATTGGTGTTCTTACTGGAGCTTTATATTTATTGGCTAAGTTACCAGTCGAATCTACCTTCGGCGCAGCTGTGGCATTGTCGACGTTACTTCTTGCTCTTTCTGGGGCAATGTTTATCGCAAGCAAAGCTGGTCCCGCTGCTATGAAGAGTGTTGGAGCAATGGCTCTCATGGGTCTCGTATTGGGCGAATTGGTATTGATACTGGGCCTCATGGATCACTTCGATGTTATACCGTCGATGGAAGTTGCAAAGTCGTTGTCTTTGTTGTTGATATCGATGTCGGCAGCATTGGTCTTATTGGGCGGCGTTGGGACATTGGGTCCGGCGGCTTTCATTGGCATCGGTGCGTTGGCCGTACTTATAGCAGGTATCGGTGGCTTGATCGTCGGAATAGGCGCGCTAGTCGATAAATTCCCGCAACTGGAAACGTTCATCGATAAGGGTATACCAATTCTTCAGAAAATAGGCGAAGGTCTCGGATCGTTCTTTGGTGGCATAGTTGGTGGTTTCTTGAATTCCGCCACTTATAGCCTCCCTGAGGTTGCGTCTAACCTGTCGACATTTATGGATAATCTTTCCGGCTTTGTAGACGGGGTGAAAACCATAGATGACGCTACCGTTACCGGAGCGGGTAATTTGGTCAAAATGATGGCACTTATTTCCGGTGCACGAATTCTGGAATGGGGTGCATCACTTATATCTGGCGAGTCCTCAATGGACGTTTTCGCAACAAACATGGTCCAATTCGCCGACGCCATTGTCACGTTCTCTGATAAGGTCAAAGGTAAGATAGACGAAGAATCTGTTCTTGCGGCATCCAGCGCTGGTAAGATGCTTGCTGAAATGCAGGCTACGATGACCGGTACTGGTGGTATTGTTCAGTGGTTTAGTGGTGAAAAGAATCTCAATAACTTTGGCGCTCAAATCGTATTGTTCGGTGAGGCTATCGTTAAGTTCTCCGATACTGTTAAAGGTAAAATTGACGAAGAAGCTGTGAACGCCGCCGCGAATGCCGGTACTGTAATGGCCACGCTTCAGTCTAAAGTAGCTGGAACTGGTGGTGTTGTTCAGTGGTTCTGCGGTGAGAAGAATCTTAGCGAATTTGGTACTCAGCTTGTAGCATTTGGTAACGCTATCGTGGAGTTCTCTAATGCAGTATCCCAGGAAGGTAGCATTAACGAAAACGCCATAACCGCAACTGCTAATGCCGGAACGATCATGTCTAAGATGCAAGAAAGTCTCGTTGGAACCGGTGGTGTGGTCCAGTGGTTCTGTGGCGAGAAAGACATGTCGTTGTTTGGAACCCAGCTTGTAGCATTCGGTAACGCTATCGTGGAATTCTCTAAAACGGTGTCTCAGGATGGCGGTATCAATGAGGACGCTATTAAGGCGGCTGCTAATGCCGGTACACTTATGGCGAAACTTCAGTCTTCTCTGGAGTCCATTAACGGTATCGCTCAGGGATTTAGTGGCGTTAAGGATATTGGACTGTTTGGAACCCAGATAGTCAAATTCGGCGAGGCCATCGTAAGTTTCTCGAATACAGTTTCTGGAAATATCGACGCAGAAGCGGTAACTGCAGCTGCAAATGCGGGTAAAGTCGTGGCACTACTGCAGAAATCTATTCCCGAGAATAAATGGTTCGACGGAAAGATGTCCATCGCCAATTTCGGCAATAAGCTAGTCAAATTTGGCGAAAGTATCACTGATTTCTCTGCGGAAGTCGCCGACATAGACACGCTGGGTGTTGACAATGCGATAACCGTGGCAAATAGACTCATTATGCTCGTCAAGAACATGAAGAATCTTGAAGCCGAGGGTATTAGTCAGTTCAAGAAAGTCAAGACGATTGGTGAAGCCGTACAGAGTTATTCCGAATCGGTGTCCGGTGCCGATTTTGGTAAAGTTGAGAAGTCCATAAGCAGTATTACTGGCCTTAAGAATTTCATCAGTAGTCTGGCGGGCATCGATGCCAGCGGTGTAAAGTCGTTTAAGAATGCTGCAAAATCGTTGAGCGACATAAGTATCGAGAGTTTCGTTGAAGCGTTCAGTAACGCTCAGTCCGAACTTACATCTGTCGGTCAGAAAATAATAACACCTATCATTAGTGGTATCAAGTCCAAACAAACGTATTTCGCAGCAGCTGGCAATTCGTTGATCATGGAATTCGAGAAGGGATGTAAAGCACGTACGAGTGCCGCATCGAAACTCTTTTCTGATATGCTTCGTAGTGCTATTAACGGTATGAGAAGCTACTATAGCAGTTTCTATAATGCCGGCGCATACGTTGCTAGCGGCTTTGCTACGGGTATTAGAGCGAACATCGCGAGCGCTGCTTCCGCGGCGGCTTCCATGGCGGCTTCTGCTGTTGCTGCGGCTAGAGCTCACCTGAGAATCAATTCTCCGTCGAAGGAGTTCTATGAGATCGGCGACTATTCCGGTCAGGGCTTTGTCAACGCGCTGTATGACTATGCGGACGCTTCTTACAAAGCTGGTTCCGAGATGGCTGATTCTGCAAAACAGGGTCTTAGCAACGCTATACGCAGAGTTGTCGATATCATCAACAGTGATATGGATACTCAGCCGACTATTCGTCCGGTTCTGGATCTGAGCGATGTTGAATCTGGCGTTAGCTCCATAAGCGGAATGTTCGGCATGAGACCTTCTGTCGGCGTATTGGGACATGTTGGTGCCATCAGCGCATCGATGCGTGGCTACGGTCAAAATGGAGATAACAGCGAAGTTGTTTCGGCGATTAACAAGCTCAATAAGAACCTGGGTAAAGTCGGTAATACCTACAATACCATTAGCGGTATCACGTATGATGACGGTAGCAATATTTCGGATGCAGTGAAGACTCTGGTCAGAGCTGCTAGGATAGAAAGGAGGACATAATGCATGGCTAATAAAGCAACCATACTGACATTCGGTTTGCAGGCGGAAACGGATAGAACCATATACGCCACCTGGAAATGGGATAAAAGTAATACTCTTAATTACACGGTTAGATGGTGGTATTATACAGCCGACGGCACTATGCTCCTCGGTTCGGAAACCACAGAGAAACAATTGAGTTGTTCTTACACTGCCCCCAGCAATGCAACTCAAGTGGTGTTCCTTGTTAAGCCGGAATCAAAGAAATATAAGGTTAATAATACCGATATTGCTTACTGGACTGCGGAATGGTCCACTGCTGAACGGTATTATTTCGAAAATAACCCCGCCCCCGTACCGAGTGTACCTGATGTCAGCATTGACAAGCACACGCTTACGGCCTATATAAATAACCTGGACGATCTTACAAGAGAGGTCGAATTTCAGATCAGATCGACTTGGGACAATATGTTATTGGCCGCAGATGCGTCAACCATCGTAATTGGTACGACTTGGCAGAATCAAACCACGGTTAAGTATACCGTCCAGGCTGGTTGTACTTATCGAGTACGTGCTAGAGCCGTAAACAAACACGGTGTTAGAAGTAATTGGTCTGAATATTCTTCTCCGGCGCACTCCATGCCGACCCCTCCGAAACAGATAACTGAATTGAGAGCATTGTCTGAAACTTCAGTTTATATCGAATGGTCTAAGGTGAGTATCGCGACCGGTTATACAGTTGAGTACACTACGGATGTAACATATTTCGACAGTAACGCTTCTGAGGTCCAGTCGACATCTGTTGATTCCACAGTTACTCACACTGAGATAACCGGTCTCGAGTCCGGAGACGAATACTTCTTCAGAGTTTGCTCTACAAACGATGGCGGTAACTCCGAATGGAGTGAAATCAAGTCTATCGCCATAGGAAAAGACCCGGCAGCACCTACCACCTGGTCTTCCACGACTACTGCTGTTACCGGTGAACCTGTTATATTCTACTGGGTCCATAATGCCGAGGACGGTTCGAGCCAGACTTATGCCGAACTCGAACTGACCATCGGCGGATCTATTGAAGTGATGACGATCAAGAACAGCGAAGACGAGGAAGAAAAAGATAGAACCAGTTCGTACACGTTCGACACCGCAGGTTTGACGTATGGTACACAAATATTGTGGCGCGTTAGAACTGCTGGTGTAACTGGTGACTATGGCGATTGGTCCATCCAGAGAGTTGTTGATATTTATGCTCCGGCAGTGTTGACCCTTAGCGTGACTGATCGAGACAAGAACCCGATAGATGTTCTTAGATCGTATCCGTTCTACGTTTACGGTGTAGCCGGACCGATTACCCAAGCTCCGGTCGGTTATAGTCTATCCATTGTTGCCAAGGAAGCATATGAGACAACGGACGAACTCGGTAACGTCAAAATGGTAAATGTGGACGAACCGGTATATTCGAAATATTTCGACACCGACGACGCATTGCTTGTCGAACTCTCGGCCGGTAATGTTAGGCTCGAAAATAACGTCGTATATCTTGTTCGATGCACAGTTGCGATGAATTCTGGTCTGACGAAGACCGAAACGGCAGCATTCAGAGTGGCATGGGATGATGATGTATATTCTCCTGATGCCGAAATTGGTGTCGATAAGGACAACGTCGCGGTTTATATCAGACCGTACTGTGAGTATACACCGGAGGGCTCCAATACACCCCAGCTTGTCGAAGGTGTAACCCTTTCGGTATACAGACGAGAATTCGATGGCTCATTTACCGAATTGGCTACGGGTCTCAAGAATACGAGCAGAGCGTTCGTGACCGACCCTCATCCGGCGTTGGACTATGCTCGGTACAGAATTGTAGCTACAACCGATTCTACTGGCGCTGTAAGCTACTATGATATGCCGAGTTATCCGATTGGCGAGAAAGCCATTATTATTCAGTGGAATGAGGAATGGTCTAACTTCAACAGTGAATCGGAGGATCAATTAATCCAACCCGCATGGACCGGTTCGTTACTGCGGCTCCCGTACAATATCGATGTTTCCGAATCGTACGACACCGACGTCTCTCTTGTGAAATACATAGGGAGAAAACGAGCTGTAACTTATTACGGAACTCAGCTCGGTTCGTCTGCTACGTGGAATGTCGATGTTGAAGCGGATGACGAGGAAACCATCTATGCATTGCGCCGTCTGGCTATATACACCGGCGACGTATATGTCAGAGAGCCGTCTGGTACTGGATACTGGGCGACTATAACGGTTTCGTTTAGTCAGAAGCATCTCGAAATGACGATTCCGGTAACATTAACCGTAACAAGAGTAGAAGGAGGTGTATGATATGCCTAATTGGTCGGCTTCAATGCAGCAGACTTTCGAGTATTATTTAGTCGACCCTATCTCGTGGAAAGACAAAAAAATCCTCGATAAGGTTAAATCATGCACTATTAACTGGGATTCCGAAGCAGAGACTCTTGGTTCTGCGACGATCGATGTAACTGATGTCACCGACGAGTGTTATATCAGAGTCTATCTTGTTACAATTCAAAATGGATTAAGAGAGCGTTTCCCGTTGGGTACTTTCTTAGTCCAAACACCGAGTTCGAGCTTTGATGGTAAATCGCATAGTAGTTCTATGGATGCATACACGCCGTTAATCGAACTCAAGGAGAACAATCCACCTCTGGGATATTCTATGCTCAGGGGTGGAAATATTATGGAGCGTGCCTATCAGATCGTACGAGATAATGCGAGAGCTCCCGTGGTTAAAACTATGCATTCGAAAACTTTGTATAACGATTTTGTCGCTAATACAGAGGACACATGGATCTCATTCACGAACGATCTGATAGCGAACGTCAAATACAAACTTGGTCTAGATGAGATGTGCCGTATCTTATTCGTTCCAGAACAGGATACGGCTTCTCTTCAGCCGGTTTGGACCTATGACGACAGTAATAGCTCGATCCTGCACCCAGAGGTTAGTGTGAATCGAGATCTGTACGGTATTCCGAATGTAGTCGAGGTTATCTATTCTACCGGTACCGAATACTATTACGGAAAAGCTGTTAACGATGACCCCAATAGTCCGATTTCGACAGTCAACCGAGGTCGTACAATCACGCATCGAGTCCCGAATCCTGGACTTCCCGGTAACCCTACCGCGAAACATGTTCAGGAATATGCCGAACAGGTCCTGCGAGAAATGTCCTGCCTGGAGTATACGATCTCCTATACTCACGGATACTGTCCTGTGAGACTTGGCGATTGTATCAGACTCAATTATGTTAGAGCCGGTTTAGTCGATGTTAAAGCTAAAGTCGTCTATCAGTCTATTAAATGTCAGCCCGGATGTCCGGTAACGGAAAAAGCGGTATTTACTAAAAAGTTGTGGAGGTGATGTATTGTGATTTTGTCTGACGATTTGATACAGGAGTTTGCTAAGCTCGCAAATGAACCGAATCGTGATACGTCTACCGACAAAACAATGTACGGAACCATCGTTGAGTATGATAATTCAAAATGGGTACGAATCGACGGTTCTGATCTGTTAACACCCATCTCAAGTGTGACCAACGTATCGGATGGGGATCGAGTAGTTGTTGGTATCCGGAACCACTCGGCGATCATAAATGGTAACCTGACGGCTCCGTCTACAACTAGACAAAACGTTGAAGACATCAGTAACATGGTTGTTGGTAAAATACTAGCCGAAGAGTTAGAAGCAGAGTTTGCAAAAATTGATATTCTACTCTCGGACTATGTCAAGACCGAGACGTTAGAAGCTGACTACATGAAGGCCGATACGATTGAGTCGCTGTATGTAAAGACTGAAAAGTTAGAGGCTGATTATATCAAGGCTGATACAATCGAATCTACATACGTCAAGACTTCAAGACTCGAGTCTGAATTTGCTACTATTGAAAATCTTAATGCTACCAATATTGAAGTTAATTCCATAAAGGGTACGCATGCCGCATTTGAAACTACAACGACTAAGAATTTCACAGCCGTCGATGCTGAAATTGGGTCGCTAAAGGCCAATAAAGCAAATGTTACCGAACTGAATGCCGTAAAAGCCTCTATTGGTGTGTTGGATGCCGACATGGCCGACATCAATACATTGATATTTGGCTCGGCATCCGGTACGACAATCCAAACGTCCTTTGCTAACGCGGTAATAGCGCAGCTTGGTGATGCGCAGATCAAGTCTGCCATGATCGAGAATATATCCGCTGGCAAAATTACTGCTGGTGATATTATCACGAATAACGTCCGTGTGAAGTCGGAGGACGGAAGTCTGCTTATATCTGATGAGACAATCCAGATAAGCGACGATACTCGAGTCCGTGTGCAGATCGGCAAGGATGCATCCAACGATTACTCCATCAATATTTGGGATGCTGACGGAAAGCTGATGTTCAGCGAAGGTGGTATTACCGATAGCGCCATCAAAGATGCGATCATCCGTAACGATATGGTAAGTGCGAACGCCAATATTTCCGCCAGCAAGCTTGATATTGATAGTTTGTTCACGGAGATTAACGGTAGCACTAATACTATTAAATCCACCAAGGTCTATTTCGACGATAAGAAGCAGACGTTGGATGTGGCGTTTAACTCCATGACCACGACTGTGAGTGGAATGGGCGAGACTATATCGTCTCAGGGTACTCAAATTTCCACCATTCAGGGTCAGATCTCGAACAAGATTTGGCAGCAGGATATCAATACTGCGAAGAGCGAGTTAAACGGAAGTATAAACACTCTGTCGACGCAATATTCCACGCTGAATCAGACAGTCAATGGCTTATCGGCAACTGTTGCAGAACATACCACTCAGATTGCGAATAAAGCCGATAACAGCACCGTTACAACTGTGAACAACAAAGTAACGTCGCTCGAACAGAATCTTAATGGGTTCCAGACGACCGTTTCGAGTACATATGTCACCAAAACCGATTTCAACAATCTGGACGTTGGTGGTAGAAACTTGCTGGTTGACACTGCTACTGATGATTCGCCGGTTCGTTGTAGAGATTCTAGTATAAGTCTATCCCAGGTAACGAACTGGACAAATAAAAATGGTGTATTGACTCTTGAATGTTCGTCTTCCAGTAATGAGATATATTATCGATTCTGCAATCCGGATGCGTCCAAGTTATATTGCTTCGAAAAAGGTAAGACGTATACAATTAGCGGCAAGGCAAAAATCACTACAAAAAGTGGTTCTCTTGTGGCATTACGTACAAGATCGCAGAACAACATATCGTCCGCATGGCAGACCAATAGTCAGGTTGATATTGCTACGTCTGATACTACCGAGTGGAAATATTTCAAAATGTGGCATCCGGTTACGGAAAACACTACCGGTTGCTACTTTTCCGTGCAGGTGTGGTTTAGCGGATCGTGGACGGGAACTATTCAGCTTACCGAGTTACAGATCGAAGAGGGGACTGTGGCGACCGCGTACGGACCTGCTCCAGAAGACATGGCTACCGCAAAGCAGTATAAGGATTTAACGACGCGCGTGTCTCAGACCGAAAGCAGTGTTAGTACCGTTGCCAAAAAAGTCACGGATAACGAAACCGCCATTGCCGAGTTGAAAGTGACCGCCGATGGTTTGACTGTTTCATTAAACGATGCTGTCGAAGACATTATAACGGCCCAAAGCACAGCGGATACGGCTAAAACAAATGCTGCAACGGCTCAGAGTACAGCTGATACGGCAAAAGCTAACGCGGCAACGGCTCAGAGTACGGCTAACACCGCTAATACGAATGCGACGAACGCTGCTAAAACGGCTACGAATTTCTTAAGCTACGACTCTACAAACGGTCTTCTTGTCGGTAACAAGTCCAGCGGTTCGTGGGTTGGAAATCGAGCACAGATCACATCGTCCGCATTCAATATTCTCAATTCGTCTGGTACATCGTTGGCTTCGTTCGGAGGCACCGTAACTATCGGTCAGTCGGCGGGCCAGAATGTATATCTCGATAGCGACAGTGTTGATATTCGTAAAGGCACGACCGTATTGGCGTCGTTTACGGCTGATCAAATCGATTTGGGTAAAAACTCTAAGGCTGCTAAGGTTAATTTGTGTGGCGGTGTCGGCACTATATATGCTCATAACTATTCCGGAAATACGAATTTCGACACTATGGCCATTGAATCGGACAAGGTCGATATAATTGCGCCAAATGTGCATATCATGACGTCCAATGCTTGGTATACTAATGCTAAAGAATATTCGATTATGTATATCGGTTCTGGTAATAACACGAGCGGTACACATGTCGGTAATTACACATTTGCAAACCTCGTATCAAAGTCGAATGCAACACATGGCGCTAGAGCTGTTATTGGTGCGATGTCGTATGCTGACTACAGCGATGCTTCTTATGTAACCATATACGCCGAAGGAGATCACGGTAGTACACAGAGTGAGATATACATTGAACCGAGTTATATACAAATTTCGTCCCCGGGAGACATCACACTGTCTAGTGCATACATTCGAAACATGACAACGTGCAATGGTGCATTGTACGTGAATAGTTCGGCGACGTTCTACAACGGTATTGAATTGTGTCACGCCACGCCGCATATCGATTTCCATTTCGGAAAATCTACAACGGACTATACTTCTCGCATCATTGAAAATTCGAGCGGCGTGCTTACTGTCACTGGCGGTTTAAAGGTGAACGGTACACTTACTGCTACTCTGAGCGGTAATGCTACATCGGCAACCACGGCTACGCAGGACGGTTCTGGTAACACAATCACATCCACGTATGCTACAAAAACAGAACTGTCGCAGGCTAGGTCCGCTGCTTCTGCTAGAGGCAGTGCGTCGTCGTTATCGATCGCGGCTAATACTATCACGCAGCTCACTCTCAATACGTGGGTGGTTCGAAACGACACGGGCTTTACGTTCTCGGGAGGCGGTATTAAATGTCCTCGAGCCGGTAATGTGATGGTGTGTGGTAACATATATTTCAATGCATCTGCGGTTTCTGATAGCCACAAAGGCGTTTATATCTATAAAAACGGAACTGAAGTGATTTCGTCTTACCTTCAGCTGAATACTAAAGGATTCTCGATGACTTCGGGAGTTGCTATTATTTCGGTTGCTGCGGGTGACGTTATTACACTTAACGCTCGTTGTACCGTCGCGAATACCGTATTACCGAACAATACTGCAACAATGCTTAACGTAGCATATGTATAACAGGAGAAATGAAAGGAGAAATAACATGAAAGAAAATCTTATTAAACTGTATAACACCCTGGCTATGATTGAGACCAAGGGCGAGAATACGAAAATCATGGCGCAGTGTCTGGCGTACGTTGAAAAACTGGCGCAGGACTGTGATAAAGCCGATACGCAGGCTGAATAATTTTATATTCCGAGAGGGGGTGGTGTCATATGGAAAATTTCGCAGCGTTTATCGCGGCCATGGGTATACCTACCGCCATCATGGGTTTGTTGGTTTGGTTTCTCAAACGGCATATCGATAAAAAAGAGCGAGAGCGCGAACAACGTGAAGCTAATACTGAAAAACTTATGCTCATGATCATGCAAAATGGGAGAGCCGCGGTTGTTTTGGCTGAGGCTACCGCTCGTGCAGTACAGCGTATCCCCGACGCTCATTGTAACGGGGATATGACAGCTGCTTTGCAAAAAGCGGATGAGCTTCAAAAAGTTGAACAGGACTTCTTACTTGATCAGGGCATCCAACGAATCTTTGGAAATTAAACGAGAGGACTGATCCATCATGTTCGCACAATTCATCAATGAATATGGCACTGCCATTTTGTACACCATCGTAACTGCTATCGGTGGTTATTTGGGTATTGTCGTAAAGAATATTTATCAGAAATACATAAACGATAAGACCAAACGAGAAGTCGCCAAGGTTACTGTTCAGTTTGTCGAGCAGGTCTATAAGGATCTGCACGGCGAAGAGAAACTGAATAAGGCTTTGGAATCCATGTCTGAAATGCTTGCTGAAAAAGGTATCCTGATCAGTGAGTTGGAGATGCGTGTTCTTATCGAGGCCGCTGTTAGCGAGTTTAACGACGCGTTTAACAAAACCACTACTGAAATTACAGAATAAAAGAGTAAGAGGGGCTAGCTACGGCTACAACCCCTCTTATTTTTTCGCGTAAAAAACATGCGATATTATGAAAGGAAGGTGACAATTATGTGTAAATATTGTAAATTCACGTACATAGGTTTAGACGAGAAATCGAACGATGTCAAACGTATCAAACGGATTCGGTATGGCAAGTACGTAACTGATGTATCTATTAATAGATACCAATGTGACGACGACCCAACCATTAACGAATTGATCATTGATGACGCGGTCGAACTTCGAGACGGGCTATATACTGTGAATGAAACGCATATTAAAATTAATTATTGTCCGTTCTGTGGAGAAAAGCTCTAACAAGGGCTTTTCTTTTTCGCGACGGATACAACCCCTATTATGAGAGAAAGACAACACTAATTTCAGTTTATAGGGAGGGTTTAAAATGACCATCATTGTAGACAAAGAAGGTTGGGTTGTTAAAATCGGGAAATGAGGGTCCGCATGGACTTTCATTTTTGCTTTTTCGCGCGCCATACAAGCCCTATTATGAGAAAAAAACTAGGGGGTAATAGATATGAGAAACTTTACTGGTTCTAAAGAAATTGTTGGAAAAATTGCTAAATCAGGCGTTAAAATCGCATTATCTGGGGTAGCAGCTATTCTGTATTACGCATCATCGAAAGATGCTATTGATAAGTTGTGTTTCAACGACAAAGTTAAATATAGCGATGCCGTTGGTTCCATCTTAGAAAGTGGCATGTTTTCAGCTGATAAAAATACAGCAATCGCACTGCTAGGAAAAGATAAAGATGCTGATTTCTATAAGGCTGTAATTAAAATAGCAAATTCCAGTATGTATTCTTCTGATAAACTTAAAGCTATTCAACATATCTGCGAAGAGTGATATTCTCAAAAGGAGAGCCCGCAAGGACTCTTTCTTTTTACACATTAAGCTAGTCTACTTTTAAGTGGGTTAACTTAATGTACAAATAAGGGAAAACCCCGCCAATATAGGCAGGGCTTGAGTTTAAGCGAACTTCCAATAGATATGAACATGTTCATCGTCTATTGATATTTTAGTTATCAACTCTCGAATAAGGAATTTAATCTCGTCAATATCTCCCTCGTCAATCACATCACAAAGGCTTAACGCGATACCAACAGCTTCGTCCTTAGACATCTTATTATCCTTTATTGTGAGATTTCGGATTTCAATTATAAGACCTTCCTTCTCACCAAGTAAAGGTTGCATTTTTTGTTGCACGGCTTCGAAATCTATACCGCCGATTGAGTATAAGTCCATCAATTTACTAATTTGTGATTCTATCGTTTTAATACGTGTTTCTAATATTTGTATTCTGGCAGCATTGTCGTCTTCGATAGAGTTTATTTCGAATGCGTCAGGATTAAGTGCTAGTTTACGAATCTCACCAAGAATCTTTTCTTCTAAATCTACAGACTTCCAATTCTTATTTTTACAGCGTTGGTCTCTAGGTAATTCTTTCCACTTACCAGTATTAGCTGTGCGTTTGTAACAAGTGTAATAACCCCATTCTTTATCTCCGGATTTAGCAACTCTATGAAAATATTTGTTACCGCATTGACCACAATGTACTAATCCTGCGATTACCGAATTTATTTTTGGTTCCCTAGCATCCACTTCAGCATCACGTTCCGCTAATATTTTCTGAGCTTTTTCAAATGTATCTAGATCGATAATAGCTTCATGTATACCATCATACCAATCGTCTCCGTGCGAAACCATTCCTATATAATGCTTATTTTCTAGTATTGGTCTGAGATAATGTTTACCTTCCCAAGTACCTCCGTTTTTAGTAGTATAACCTTTATCATTCAACATTTTTGCAACCCGTCGTTGAGATATTCTAAGGTTAAACAGGCGAAATAGTTCTTGTATTTGCATAGCTTCATACTCGTTTATTTCCAATTCACCATCTACTAAATCGTATCCAATTGGAACATAATGACTACCGCACCATCTACCCTCTTTTGCTCTACCCATTTTACCTATTAACATACGCTCTTTAATTTGCTCTCTTTCCAATTGAGCAAACACACTCAAAATACCCAACATAGCTCGTCCAAAAGGAGTGCTTGTATCCAGGTTTTCAGTCATACTAATAAAATCTACATCGTTTGGTAAAAATACATCCTCAATTAAAGTCAATGTGTCTTTCTGAGAACGTGAAAGTCGATCAAGTTTATATACTAAAACGGCATTGAATCGTTTTCCTTCAGCGTCTTTTATGAGTTCCTGTAAACCTGGTCTATCGGTATCTGCTCCAGAATGACCCGCGTCAGTATATATTTTGTAAACATTCCATCCCTTAGCCTCACAATATTTTTTCATTCTATCAATCTGTTCATTGATCGAGTATCCATCCCTAGCTTGTTCTAAAGTCGATACTCGAGGGTATAACGCCACCCATATCTCTTCATTCGTATTCGTCATCATATCTCTCAATCCCCTTTTTCTAAGATGTCTTTTGCTAGTTGCAGAGTGTTAGCGATCATTTTTCGTTCTATTTCCGTAATTAATCTACTACCACAGGTTAAATATTGAGTTTCGGTCACATACATAATCATCTTTGTGAGCGCTATACATAAATCGTTAGTCTTACCGTCTATACGCTCTCTACGCTCAGATTTTCCGATGAGCCATAATGGGTTCACATTCAAAATGGATGCTATAGTCTCTATGACAGGTAACTTGATATTTTTAATATCTCCATTCTCATATCTGTGTATGGTAGCTTTACTTAATCCCGTGTAAGACGCTATGTCCAAGACAGATATATTTAAGGCTTTGCGTCGTTGCTGTATTCGCTTGCCTATTTCCTCGTTCTTCATATATTCACCTCTTCAACATTCATTATAAAATACTTTTTCGCATAATGCGATAATTTTGTTCACGTCACGCGACTTTCGTTTTCTTTTCATATTTTTCTCACAAATGGTAGTTACTATACTGTTAGTCGCATAACGCAACTATATTTCGTACGAGGTGACGCAAAATGATAAATACTAAAGAGATTAAAAAGTTGTTAATTGATAAAAGTATGACCATAAATGATGTGGCAGTATACATAGGTAAATCGTACTCGAATACAAATTTGAAGCTTAACGGTAAAGCACCTATGACGTTAAATGAGGCTGAAAAAATACAGTCGCTACTCGGCATAGAAGATTGCGATTTCGGATTCTATTTCTTTAGTCATAGTCGAGGTGTGAAACTTTGATTATACATCATATGAGTGACGGATCGGTACGAAAGAGTATTGAAGGTATGGTTATACCAACGAAGTTTGAAAATGTTTATAAAATAGCCCAAATGAAAAAGAGAGGTAATAAAAATGGCAACAGTAATACGTCCAGAAATATCTGCAAAAAACAAGTATTGGATCGATAAACATAGACACTACGAACTTAAACATTTTTGTCTGCAATATCCGACGTGGCGAAAACTACATGAGGACGCTTTGGAATCTTGTATATCTGCCGCTAAGCTAGAATACGAAGGTGGTTGCAATGTACCATCTGACATAACTGCCAAATACGCAATGCGGAAAGCCGAATATTCCAAAAAGATAAAACTAATAGAATGGGCAGTCAGAGAAGCTGATGAATTTTTATATCCATACCTTCTGCGTGCTGTGACTGAGGGATTATCTTTTACATATTTGAAAACTAGATTAAACATTCCTTGCGGTAAAGACATGTACTACGATCGATACCGACGATTCTTTTGGATACTAAGTGAGGCGCGAAATTAAGCATCTTTTCATTCGCGAAATTTACACGTTCCTTTATGGAAGAATGAACTATTTGAAAAGGAGAATTATTATGACTATTATCGTTATTGCTGTGGTTCTTATTGCTATTGCTGGCTGGTGCCTGGATGAACGTCTTGAAGACAAACGAATCCAGCGCGCGAGCGATAAAGCTTACGCAGAAGGAAACTGGGAGAAATACGAACAGAGACATATTATGAACGTTGTCGAGTAAAATTTCAACCAAAGAGGGAAGCCAACAACGGCTTCTCTTTTTTTGTTCGCGCGAAATGCACTGTCTTTTATGAGAAATCTTTAAAAAGGAGGTTTGCATTATGATACTGTTTACTATTCTGTGTGTCATTGCGCTGATGCTGCTGATTACTTCGGTATTCCTGCTTAGTGTAGGGGGTACCGCATTTATCATCGTATTCGGCGACTTGATCATCTGTGTAGTATTCGTCGTACTCATTCTGAAAGCCATGCTTAAGAAGAAACGGTAAAAGTTAGAGCCTGTGTTAAACGCATAGGCTCTTTCTTTTTCTTCGCGTAATAAACATTCAATGTTATGAGGAATCAACAACTACATAATGACGTTGTAAAATGAAAGGAGAAATGTTATGAAACTGTTTGCTAAAAAGAAAACGTACATTCTCATCTGCGATAAATCGCTGCGTATCAACGCATACAGATTCGCGCTGTATTACACTGGCATTCAAAAAGTTAGTGTAATTGAAGATTACGAATTTTGTTTGCTTAAATTCGACACGAAGAAATCGTTTAGTGAGTGGTGCGAAAGCTTTTATGAGGTGTTCGGTCTGAATGATATGTACTGGCTGTCGGACAACATCATAAGGGTTAAAAATTCCTAAAATGGAGACTGAGTCTGTGTTAATCGCACAGGCTCTTTCTTTTCGCGATGTATACAGGTCCTTTTATGGAAAGGAGGTATAAAACATGAATGATTTTTCAATGTTTCTAAAACGAGTGCTGATAATCTTTATTAAGATATTCATTATTGTTATCGGAGCATGGATAATCAAAGGTTTATACATTTTAGTACGTAATTTATGGAAAAGAGGGAGAGGTTAATAGCCTCTTCTTTTTATATTTTCGCGATGGAAACACACCCCTTTATGAGAGACTATATATAAGGAGGTATTTATTATGGTACGTGAACTTTTGAAGTGGATCGATAAGAAAGGCAGTGAAGCCGTTACAGAACAAGATCACGTTATGGTGGCTAAAGCTATAAGCTTGGGTCTACTGGAAGGTGTAATTGACGGAGCGGTGGTTGTTGGACTTATTGCAACATTCGTCGGGCTTACGAAACAAAATAAATAACCACAAGTAGAAACATCTCAAAGGGCGGAGATCCTATAACAGGGTCTCTTCTCTTTTAATCTAGCTTAGAAGCAAACTTTATATTTTTTAATCTAGGTTTCGACTTTCCGTACGCGGGTGACAGGAATCGATGTTACTTTTGTAATGTGAAAAATTCCCCGGGTAGGAAATTTGGAAAAACATTTTAGAAAGGAGATAAGTAAAGGTGGAGATTCTGATCGGCATAATTATAGGAATCCTGATCGGGGCGATTTTCATGGTTTGGTTGCTTAGTACAAAACGCCCCGAAGGAATCTTAAAGGTTTATATTCCCGACATGGAAGACGAGCAGCCGTATCTCTACGTTGAGCTGAACGAGCCAGTTTGGACGATTTGTTCAAAGAAAAAGGTACAGTTCAAGGTCGATACACAAAACCTCAAAACGCGAAAATGACATGGTCTATTATGGAACGTATAAGTTCTAATAAATCTTAAAGGAGAGATTAAAATGAACGTCGAAACTTTATTGCACGATGTGATTCGATCCGGTCTTGCCGATTTGGATGGTGACTATCTGAAAGGCGAAGAACGCAGGGCGAAGGTTGACGAACTGACCAAGCTTATGGATCGAGCAATCGAAATGGAGAAAGTCGGAATGGAAGCTGAGGATAAAGCTGCAACTCGAGAAATCGATAAGCAGTTTAAGGAACAGCAGATGTCCGAGGATCGTAAAGATCGATTGGTCAAGAACATTTTGAGTGGTTTGGGTATCGTCCTTCCTATCGGTCTTACCGTTTGGGGCACGAAGAAAACATTCAAATTCGAGGAAACTGGCACGATCACAAGTGCGATGGGACGAGGATTTATCAATAAATTATTTCCTAAGAAGTAAGAATTGATACGGTCCAACGGGGAGGTTATGGAAACATATCCTCTTCGTTTTACTCGCGCATACTACAAGCTCCTTTATGAAAGGGTGAAAACCTAAATAAGAAAGGAGAGAACTATTATGAGTAAACTTAGCGACTATTTTGTGAAACGGAGACATCACTTGATTTTGGACGAATCGAGCATCGTAACTATGCTGAAGGTTCTGGACGAGACCAAGCGCGAATCGAAATTTCGTATTCTTATGGATATGGAGATCGGTAATTGCGGGTGGATGGACGAACCTGAGAAATGGTTTATGTTCTTCGAAGTGACCAATAAACAATGGAAGACTGTTATTACAAAGTTGAGCGCGATCGATTTTCAGTTGGTTCTGGACGAACAAGATTATTTTCACCTTGAAAAGAAAGGTTGAGGCACAACGCCTCTTCCTTTTTGGTCGCGAAAAACACAGGCCCCTTTATGAAAGGAGGTCGATTATATGACTTATAAACAGATCGAAGCTAGCCGAGAAGCTAGACTCTGGATTAGTCAAGTCATCGTTCCGGCAGTATTGGCTGTTACGGCGGCGATGAGTATTCCTGAAGTCAAGCAGGCGGTAGTTGAGAAAACTAACAAAATCAAAGAATCGATCAAGAGCAAATTCAAAAAAGATTGAGGCGCAATGCCTCTTTCTTTTACTGGAAGGAACGATTCATGCGATATCATTACGAAAAACCGGCTATATATTTATCAAAATACGGAGATACATACACATGCAATCATCCGGTATATAGTCGTTGCACTTTATATTCTATAGGTAATAAGGGATTAGCGGTCATTCAGCAGCGTTTTGATCCAGAGACTAAACATACCTGGTGGAGTGAGATAGATCCTTGGATTACTGATGATTTATATTTGCACCCAAAATTCAAGAAATTCTTCGACGAACGTGCTGGCGAGAATAACGGAGGTCTATACCCCACTGTTACGATACGTCAAATAATGTGGGCGTTAAAGATGAAACCGATAACGAGAGAGCGTTGGGAAACATGTTTTGATAGAAGGAATATTTGATTCGCGAAAAATACATTCTCCTTTATGGGAAACCAATAAAATAATTTTCATTTAGGAGGAACTTATTATGGACATTATTATGCTGGCTGTCGCTTTGACGATTGCTTTGGTGGTATCCGGTATTATCATGACTGCGTTCGCGATGACACTGTTTACCAGCAAATATTTTCTGAACAAGTGTACAAAGGCATCGATGGACATCGCTAAGGACGTCTGGGACGATTATCTTACGGTGACTAAGGAGGATGAGCTCTAACAAGAGCTCTTCTCTTTTGACAACGTTCGCGAAAATTACACACTCCTTTATGGAAGATAGAAACCCTAGGGTTGAATAAAAAGGAGAAACATTATGGTGAACGTTATTATCATGTGTATGCTGTCTTTGGCAATTGTTGCACTGGGATAAATTTATCAAAGAAAAGAGCTATAGATCAATGGCTCTTCTCTTTTGACAACGTTCGCGAAATCTACAAGGTGTTTAATGGAGAGGTAGAGGTCACCGGTTCAATTCCGGTAAAACGATAACGTTTTTAGCTCAGTTGGTAGAGCGCTACTTCTCTTGGTTTTTATCATATCCCGAAAGGTGAGGAGAAAAATGAACAACCTATTAACCAATTCAAAACTATTCTTAAAACGCAATTCGTCAACGGTATTAACTTGTATTGGGGGTGCGGGAGTAGTGGCGACAGCGGTTATGGCTGTTAAAGCAACACCTAAAGCTATTACTCTATTAGAGCAAGCTAAAGAAGAGAAAGGTGAGAAACTCACGAAGTTTGAAGTTGTTCAAGTTGCAGGTCCTGTTTATATTCCATCAATCGTTATGGGCGCTGCAACACTCGGATGCGTATTCGGAGCGAATGTATTGAATAAGCGCCAGCAAGCGTCATTAGCTAGCGCGTATGCTTTAGTCGATAATTCTTATAAAGAGTACAAAAAGAAAGTACAAGAATTATACGGAGAAGACGCACATCAACACGTACGAGAAGAGATCGCTAAAGATAAATACGAGGATTACGAGAATGACGACGAGCCTGATGACGGCAAGGAATTATTCTATGATGATTTCTCTAGAAGATATTTCAGAGCAACTAAGATGCAAGTTATGCAAGCTGAGTATCGAGTAAATCGTAACATAACAATACAAGGCTATGCTCGCCTAAACGATTTTTACGAAGAAATGGGCGTAGAACCGGTCGACGGTGGATATGAATTAGGTTGGACTCGAGAAGTTTGTCTTGATCTATATTGGCAAGAATGGGTCGATTTCAGCCATAGTAAAACTGTTATGGATGATGGCCTAGAATGCACAATCATTTATATGCTTGGTGAACCTGTTCTAGACTTCGAAGATTACTGCTGATACGCGACAAAAACACACCGTTTTATGAGGAAGGAGGTAATGACTTATGAAATTCCCTAAAATTGATCCTGCCAAAGCTTTGAGCGTTGGTGTTACTGTACTTGGATTGGTTGGTACTTTACTGACTAACAAGGTTGAAGCTAACAATCGCAAAGCGATGAAGGAAGAAATTCTGGATGAATTGAAAAAAGAAATTGCAACCGAGAAATGAAGACTAAGGGGGTTCGATAGGACCCTTTTAGTTTTGTTTTTAAATTGAAAGGAGATAAGACCAATGAGCAAACCCAACGTGCCCCAATTCATCAAAGATGCCAGCCGTATGGTGGAGAAGCACAGTCCAGAGATTCTTATGGGAATCGGGATTGCCGGTATGATCACCACCACTATTCTGGCAGTCAAAGCCACTCCTAAAGCCCTCAAACTGATCGATGAGAAAAAGAAGGAGGAGCATAAGGACGAACTCACTCCAATGGAGACCGTTAAGACCACATGGAAATGTTATATTCCTGCGGCTGTCAGCGGTATGACCTCTATCGCATGTATCGTCGGGGCTGGTTCCGTAAATGCGAAGCGTAATGCAGCCCTTGCGACTGCGTACAAGCTTTCTGAAACGGCTTTGACTGAATATCGCGATGCGGTTGTCGAGACGATCGGTGAAAAGAAAGCCGAGCTTGTCAAAGATAAAGTCGCAGAAGACAAGGTCAAGAAAAATCCCGTAAGCGCGTCCGAAGTAATCGTTACCGAGCGCGGCAATACTCTGTGTCTGGACGGTACGTTCGGAAGATATTTCTTGTCCGACATCGACAAGATTAAAAAGGCCGAGAACGAACTCAATAGACGCCTGATCAATGAGATGTATGTGTCTCTGAATGAGTTCTACGATGAACTTGATATTCCGCATATCGAAATCGGCGATCGTCTCGGTTGGAATCTGGACGATGGTAAGATTGAGCTCGAAACAAAAGCCAAAATTGCGGATGACGGTCGTCCGTGCATTGTCATTGAGTATAGCATTGCTCCTAGATACGATTATTATAAGCTTTCGTAAGTTCGCGAAAATTACACAGTCTGTAATGGTGGAAGACACCAATAAATATTTTAACTTGAAAAGGAGAACAAAAATGGAAGACATCATGGTTGTTAACGAAGTCGAGGAAATGAACGAGGAGACTACGGTCGAAGAGGGTTCTGTGAACTCTTCTTGCGGCAACACTCTGGGCGGTGTGCTCATCGGTGCTGGTCTGGTCGGTACGGGTATCGTACTGGTCAAGCTGGTAAAGAAGGGCATCGCTTGGGGCAAGGCCCGTAAGGCGAGGAAGGAGAACGAGAAGATCGTATCCGAGGTCGAAGCCGACGAGGTTAATGAAGCCGAGTAAGACATTGAATTGTCCTGGCGAGAATGATATTTAGTGTCTAACCAAAGGGAGAGCATCCGTAACAGGGTGTTCTCCTTTTTGTTTTGTCAAGGAGAGTAATATGAGTACCAAGAAATATTTCAGATATTCATATGACGGGCCTGTTATGGAATTTGACATGGTTACTATTAACCACTGGAAGGCCAGTACGCTTGCTCCGTCTGAGAAGAAAGCTCGGAGTAATCTTGCGTATCAGTATAAAAAGCAATACAAAAAATCCACAGGCGCAAGTGTTAAACTTCCCGGGAAAATTGTGTGCTTGGGATAAAAAGGAGCGATAACTATGAATGAGTTCAACTATCCTTCCAACGCAAATGTTGATAAGGCAGCGCAGAAGGAAGCAGCAACGACTAAACCGGTGCAGAAAGTTGTCAAAGGGACGGTGAAGACTAAACCGAATGAGGTTAGAAAGCTCACTGATATTTTCATTTCCGAAGATGCGTCCAAAGTAAAAAACTATATTGTCATGGACGTGCTGGTTCCGGCGATTAAGAAAGCCATTTCCGATATTGTTCGAAACGGCATTGACATGATCCTCTATGGTGAGGCCGGACGAGATAAAAAGAAAACTAACGGTGACTATGTGTCCTATCGAAACTATTCGGAAGACGATCGTTACCGCAATGCAAATGTGACTCGTGGCGGATTCAGCTACGATGATCTGTATTTCGCCTATCGTGGCGATGCCGAGCGTGTGTTGATGCAGCTGCAGGATGCTATCCGTACGTACGGTCTCGTATCCATTGGCGAGCTGTATGATCTTGCTGGTATTTCCAACGATAACTATATGAACCATAAGTACGGTTGGATGAACCTTGGTAATGCCGAGATCGTGTCTACCAGCCGTGGATATTTGCTCAAGCTGCCTAAGGCAGTGCCGCTTGGTTAAAGGAGATATTTATGGAAGCCAAGAAAATTAAAAGTATCGGGGCGTTGATGGGTAATGTATTTGCCGTAATCGTCGCCCTTTGTCTTTGTTCTTTGGTTGTGGCCGCAACCGTAAAACTCATCATGTATATGTTCTAAATAATAGAAAAGGAGATTGATATATCATGAAAAATCCTGAAATTGTCAATAAGCTGACTCGATCTATCAACCGTGTTGGTATGAAGATTAAAAAGCATAGTCCTGAGATCCTGGTTGTTACCGGTGTTGTGGGTGTAGTGGCGAGCACTGTTATGGCTTGTAAGGCTACTACTAAGCTTAGCGGTATTCTGGAAGAGTCCAAGAACAATGTCGAGCAGATCCACAATTATATCGAGAAAGAGGGCTTCTCTGAGGAGTATACCGAGGAAGATAGCAAGAAAGATCTGACTATCGTATACGCTCACACTGCTCTGAATCTTGTTAAACTGTATGGCCCGGCTGTTGTGACTGGTGCTGCTTCTATCGCATGCATCCTGACTTCTCATAAGATCATGCGTTCTCGTAATGTCGCTCTGGCAGTAGCTTATGCTGCTTCTGAGAAGGGCTTTAAGGAATATCGCGGTCGTCTTATCGATCGTTTCGGTGAGAAACTTGACCGCGAACTCCTTTACAACATCAAAGCCAAAGAAGTCGAAGAGACTGTTGTGGATGAGGAAACTGGCGAAGAGAAAGTTGTGAAGAAAGTCATTGAGGTTGCTGCTCCTGGCGATGCAAGTATTTACGCTCGTTTCTTCGATGAGACTTGTCCTAACTGGGATCGTGACGCCGAGTATAATCTGATGTTCCTTAATCAGATTCAGCAGGCAGCTAACAACAAACTTCAGGCTCAGGGTCATCTGTCTCTGAACGAAGTGTATGAAATGATTGGTCTGGATAAATCTAGAGCCGGCGCATTTGCTGGTTGGATTTATAATCCTAAAAATCAGGTCGGCGATGACTACGTAAGCTTTGGTATCCACGACGTTCGTAACGAGCAGAAGCGTCTGTTTGTGAACGGTCATGAGAAATCCGTATTGCTTGACTTTAACTGTATCGGCAACTACGCCCAATACATTTAAGGAGGCTATCGCATGACCGGCAGAGATTTGATCATTTATATTTTGCAACACAATCTTGAAGACCAGGAGGTGGTGAAAGATGGTGTCTTTATCGGTTTCATGAGTGAAAACGAGGCAGCTGTCAAATTCGGCGTTGCTGCTAGCACCATCAGAACCTGGTACATCATTGGTAAGCTCGATGGTGTTAAGATCGGCGAATCTCTGTTCTTCTTAAGGGATGTCGCTGATCCCAGAAAGGATGTAAAATGAAGAATTTGCTGCTGTTATTCGTGTCTTGTTCGGTATTGTTAGCAGGCGCCGCTACAGTACCGGACAGACAGGAAATCGAAGTTGAAACACCCGAAGTCGTTACGGTTCAGGAAGTAAAGACTGATATTTGGGTTGAGGAATTTCTACCCGAGCCGGAGCGACCTGTAAAAAGAGAAATCGAAGAAATCCAGGAGAATGATATTTCGGAAAAAGACATCGAGCTCATCGCGCTTGTCACTATGGCCGAAGCCGAGGGTGAGCCGGAAGAAGGTAAACGGCTAGTTATCGATACCATCCTCAATCGAGTCGATTCCGAACATTTTCCGGATACCGTATACGACGTAATCTATCAACCTAATCAATTCACGTCCATGTGGAATGGTAGAACTGATAGATGCGAAGTTAGAGAGGATTTCGTCGCTCTCGTAAAAGATGAGCTGGAGTCTCGATATAATTCTGAATGTGTATTTTTCAGAACCTCTCATTATAGCAAGTATGGAGTGCCGATGTTCCAGATAGGGAATCACTATTTTTCAAGCTATAACTAAAAAGGGAGAGATGCACTATGAATGGCAACTTAACAATTATGTCTTATGCTTTTGCTGCAATGGCTGGCATCAGCTTCGTATGTGGTTTGGTTCTATTAACCGGGGAAGGCCGTGTTTGATATGAATCGACTCGAAGCTATCATGGCCATATTGCACAATTCATTGGACACTACGAGAAAAAGACACATGTTAGGCGGTATATTGTTAAGTGTTTCAGTGCTTTTCGGAGGACTAGCTTTGACTGTTGTAACATTAAAACTAGAGGAGAATGAAAATGAATACCCGATTGATTAACGTGTTCGCATTTGCTGCTGGAGCTGCCATTGGTTCTGTGGTCACTTGGAAGATCCTGAAGACCAAGTATCGTCAGACCATTGAGGAAGAGATCAATAAGCAGGTCGAATCCGTTAGGGAGGCTTATACCGACGCTTATTCGACTGTTAAGAGCGAGCTTAAGGATCTCGAAAAGGCTGTCAACGAGACGCCCGAAGAGACTCCTGAGAACATTCACAATATTGATATTCGCCAGTACAGATCGCTGCTGACGGATGAGGAGTATAATGATTATACGAAAGGAGGGGCTGAGATGACGAGAAAGCCTTATGTTATTCCCCCTGAGGAATACGGTGAGAAGTTAGGTTATGACATGGTTAGTCTTCAGTATTATGCTGATGGCGTTCTGGTCGATGACGCGTACAACAAGTACGAAGCTCACGAGATCGAGATGCTTGTCGGTCTGAAGTCGTTGGAGCATTTCGGTGATAACGAGAAAGATCCCGATGTCGTATATGTTCGTAACGAAGATCGCGAGACTGACTACGAGATTCTGGCCGTAGAGGATCATTACGAAGATCTCAGCGATGACTGATGACATTTAGAGATAAAGTAAAGTATGAGTATTTCGAATGGTTATATGACTTGGTATGTAAAAGATATTCAGAAGTAACTTCATTCAGAGAGCTTCTGAGGCATCTGCATGATACTGAGTTTATATTCACCATTCCGAGAGACGTTAATAGAGCCGAGGACGGGATAAATCTTCGATACCGATTCTCTTGTGATAAGGCCGGTTTCGAAGAAATGTACCTAAAAGGACCATGTAGTGTTCTCGAAATGATGGTTGCTCTTGCTATAAGATGTGAAATAGACATCATGGATGAACCGCAGATAGGCGATAGAACTTCGCAGTGGTTCTGGGGTATGATTGTAAATCTCGGTCTCGGCTCTATGTCTGATGATCGTTATGACGAAGCGTATGTTACGGACGTACTTGAAAGATTTCTGCATAGAGACTATGAGGCCGATGGTCGCGGTGGTTTATTCAGAATCCGAAATACTGACCGTGACTTGCGCTCCGTCGAAATCTGGTATCAGCTGTGCTGGTATTTAGATAGCATTACTTGATATTTGAAAGGGGATAAAACGTGGTTGACTTTTTGATAATTTCAACACGTCCCACGAAACGAGGAGTGGTCGAGATCTATCCAAGATTTCGACTGTATCCTAGAAGCTCCGATTTGATGATTCGAGGTGGAGATTTTTACGCTATTTGGATTGAGGAACTTGGTCTTTGGTCGACTGATGAAACCGATGCGTTGCGTCTGATTGACCGTGAACTGGATAAATATGCCGAGGAAAATAGGCATAAATTCGACGGTGAAGTAAGAGTCCTGCATATGTGGGACAGCGAATCTGGAATGATTGACAGCTGGCACAAATACTGTCAGAAACAGACTCGTGACCACTTTGTGATGCTCGACGAGAAATTGATATTCTCGAACTCCGAAACCAATAAAAAAGATTACGCCAGCAAGAGGCTTAGCTACCCGCTTGAACCTGGTGAGATCACAGCCTACGACAAGCTTATGTCCACTTTATATTCTGAAGAGGAGCGACATAAGATTGAGTGGGCTATTGGTTCTATTATCACCGGCGATTCTAAGGAAATCCAAAAGTTTCTGGTCTTGTACGGTGCTGCTGGTACCGGTAAATCCACAATTCTGAATATTATTCAAATGCTGTTTGAAGGATATTATTCAGTATTCGATGCTAAGGCATTGGGATCTGCCGGCAGCCAGTTTGCTCTGGAAGCATTTAAGAAAAACCCGTTGGTTGCAATTCAGCACGACGGCGATTTGTCTAGAATCGAGGACAATACCCGACTCAACAGTCTTGTATCTCACGAGCTGATGACGGTGAATGAAAAGCACAAGGGTCTGTACGAAAATCGATTCAAATGCTTCCTGTTTATGGGTACCAACAAACCAGTAAAGATCACAGATGCTAAATCCGGTCTTATTCGAAGACTGATCGACGTTACTCCGTCTGGCAACAAACTCCCGCCGAAGGAATACAAAACTGCATTCAATCATGTGAAGTTTGAACTTGGAGGAATCGCTTGTCATTGCCGGGATGTATATTTAAGCGACCCGGGTGCTTATGACGACTATATTCCGACGTCTATGATGGGCGCCTCCAATGATTTCTATAACTATATCCTTGATTCGTACAGTGTATTCAAGCGGGAAGATGGAACCACGCTAAAGGCTGCCTGGGAGATGTATAAGGTATATTGTGAAGAAGCTAAGGTCACATATCCTTACTCCCAGCGCGCTTTTAAAGAAGAGCTTAAGAACTATTTCTGGGACTATAAAGAACGATATCGAATGGAGGACGATACTCGAGTTCGTAGTTACTACACCGGGTTCAGAACCGATAAATTCGAGAATGAATCCGATGAAAATGAAAAAGAGACGATCCAGCCTAAGCAAAAGTTAATTCAGTTTGAGGCTATCGAATCTATATTTGACCAAGAGTGTGCGGACTGTATTGCTCAGTATGCTAGTTCGAATGAAACCCCGACTAAAAAATGGGAAAAAGTTAAAACGACATTGTCGGAACTGGACACTTCCAAGATTCATTTCGTGAAAGTACCAGAGAACCATATCGTGATCGACTTTGATATTAAGGACGAAACCGGTAAGAAATCGTTTGAGAAGAACGTGGAGGAAGCTAGTAAATGGCCTCCTACATATGCTGAACTCAGTAAGAGTGGAGCAGGCGTTCATCTGCATTATATTTATACCGGCGACGTCGAAAAGCTTAGTCGAGTATACGATGACAATATCGAAGTTAAGGTTTTCACGGGTCTGAGTTCACTTCGAAGAAAGCTTACTAAATGCAATGACCTGCCGATTGCTACAATCAGTTCGGGTCTGCCACTGAAAGGAGAGAAAAACATGGTCAATTTCGAAGCCATCAAAAATGAGAAAGGGCTTAGGACTTTGATCAAGCGTAATCTTAATAAGGAATACCATCCTGGGACAAAACCTAGTGTGGATTTCATACATAAGATTCTGGAGGACGCTTATAATAGCGGTGCGAACTACGACGTTTCGGATATGTACGACGCCGTGGTTGGGTTTGCTATCGGCAGTACCAATCATGCGGATTACTGTCTCAAACTCGTAGAGAAGATGAAATTCAAATCCGAGGAGCCGTCGGTACCTGAAATTTCTACTTCAACTTCTACTTCTAGCGATGATAGCGACTTGATATTCTATGATGTCGAGGTGTTCCAAAATCTGTTCTTGATCAGTTGGAAGAGAGCCGGTGAAGGAAAAACAGTTGTGCATATGTTCAATCCTTCACCTAAGGAAGTTGAAGAACTCATCAGATTCAAATTAGTAGGTTTCAATGCGCGTCGGTATGACAACCATATTCTGTACGGTCGACTCATTGGATATTCTAATGAGCAGCTGTACGAGCTTTCGCAAAAAATCATTAGCGGCGATCGTGGCGCATTCTTCGGTGAAGCCTATAACATTTCCTATACGGATGTGTATGACTTTGCCTCGAAAAAACAGTCACTGAAAAAATGGGAAATTGAACTCGGAATTCATCACCAGGAACTCGGCTGGCCTTGGGATCAACCTGTACCCGAAGAACTTTGGAATAAGGTCGCCGAATACTGCGAAAATGATGTGGTCGCCACAGAAGCCGTATTCAATCATCTTAAAGGTGACTGGACTGCTCGAAAAATTCTGGCTGACTTGGCTGGAATGAGTGTTAATGACACTACAAACTCGCTGACAACGCGCATTATATTCGGTAAAGAACGTAAACCGAGGCTCATTTATACCGATCTTGCTACCGGTGAGCAATTCTGTTGAGAAAGGAGAAAGCATGTGAGTAGTAGAGATATTTACGTTCCGGAATTCGACGATTGGAGACCGATTAGCGGGTATCCGGAATATCATGTTTCGGCAACCGGACATATATATGGTCCGGGACGTCACGGCGAACCAATCTTACTAAAGCCTACCAGTGGCGAGAGTGGCCATCAGTATGTTTCGTTATATAAAGACGGAAGACGTACTAAAAAATATGTTCATAGATTGGTAGCTGAGAATTTTATTCCAAATCCCGAGCACAGTCCAGTTGTCCGGCATCTCAATGACTACCCCGACGATAATCGTGTTGAAAATTTAGCGTGGGGGACTCAGCGAGATAATATTATGGACATGCGAAGGAACAATAATAATTATGTTCCCAGCGATCATGATCGTGAAAAAGCGTATGCAAAAAGAAGAACGCCGGTAAAAGCTATACATTTGGAAACTGGGGAAGAAATGACTTTCATAAGTCAACAAGAAGCGTCTAGGATGCTCGGCGTTGACCAGTCTGTCATTTCTGGAATAGCAGCTGGAAAAACTGGCAGGCATTCTATTCATGGCTATACTTTTGAAAAAATCGGGAAGGGTGAATATGATGGATGAAATTATAAACGCTTTCCCCGGTTATGAATACGTTCAGGGCAAAAACATGTATCGTGGCGTTGACCTTGGTAAAGGCGGTTATGTGTATGCCGAACCGGGAATGTATGCAAATGTTGCTCTACTAGACATCGCTTCTATGCACCCCCATTCGATTCTCGCTATGAACTGTTTTGGCGATTATACGTCTCGATTCAAAGATATTTTGGACGCTCGTATAGCCATTAAGCACGGAGATTTCGATACGGCGAGAAAAATGCTGAACGGCGCTCTGGAACCATATCTGAAAGACGAGAGCGTGGCTAGTGACTTGGCACAGGCTCTCAAAATTTCTGTGAACAGCGTGTACGGTTTAACTTCGGCTAGTTTTGAAAATCCATTCCGCGATATTCGAAACAAGAACAACATCGTCGCACTGCGCGGGGCATTGTTCATGAAAACATTACAAGATGCGGTGCAGGAGCGAGGTTATACTGTCGTACATATTAAAACTGATAGTATAAAAATCGCAAATGCTAATCCACAGATTATTCAGTTTGTCATGGACTTCGCTAAACCGTATGGCTACACGTTTGAACATGAAGCAACTTATGATCGAATGTGTCTGGTTAATAACGCTGTATACATAGCCAAATATAAGGATGGCAAACATGCGGGAGAATGGACTGCTACCGGTAAGCAATTCCAGGTTCCGTATGTATTTAAAACTCTGTTTAGTAAGGAGCCTATAGAATTCGAGGATCTTTGTGAGACAAAAGAGGTTAAAACCGCTTTATATTTGGACCGAAACGAAAAGCTTCCTGAAGGTGAACATAACTATCATTTTGTAGGTAAGGTTGGAAACTTCTGTCCGATTAAGCCGGGATGTGATGGCGGTGAACTGCTTCGCGAAGCCAAAGACAAGGAAGGCAATATTAAATATGATTCCGCAACCGGAGCCTCTGGTTATCGCTGGCTCGAAGCGGAAATGGTAAAAGAACTCGGTAAAGATAACGATATCGATAGATCGTATTATAACCAGATGGTTAATGACGCAATTGATGCGATTAGGGAATACGGCGACTTCGAGTGGTTCATCTCTGATACCGAAGACGATACTCCGCCATGGTACGGTCCGGACGATCCCTGGCATGACCCTAGTTTATTCAATGTGAGATAAAAAGATATTTAAAGGAGAATGAAAAAAATGAAAGCAACTTTTGTACGTAACCCCGAGACTAACATGACCGAGATGGTGCAGATCGATGACGCTCGCATCACTTTCCGTAACTTCTCTGGCACTCCCGACGCCTTTACTCGTGAGGGCGATCGCAGCTTCTCGCTCATTATTCCTAACCAGGAGATCGCTGACGCTCTGATGAACGACCATAACCAGTACGGTGTTGGTTGGAATGTCAAGATCAAGCCGCCTAAGGATGTGGATGATCAGCCCTTCATGCATCTGAAGGTTAAGGTCAAGTTCAACGGTCGCGGTCCTGCTGTATATCTGAAGAGTGGCGACAACATGCGTATGCTGGATGAGGTCACTGTCGGTATTCTGGATAAGATTGATATTCAGAGTGTCGATCTGGACATCCGTCCGTACGACGATGAGGGTCGTTGGGGTCCGTTCCGTGCGGCATATCTGCAGTCTATCCATGTGACTCAGAAGATCGATCGCTTTGCTGCTCGGTATACTTCTGACGACGAAGACTATCCGTTCGATAATTGATATTTGTGTTTTAACTTGAAAGGAGAAACAAAATGGCTATTGGTGTTATCGTCGCTATCGTGATCATCGCTCTGTTCGTCGGTGCCTGTGTTGCTGCATGGTTTGGGTTTGACGTTGACAATATTGTGCTTGGAGTCGTATGTACTATCCTGGCTATCGCTCTTGCGATTAGCTTTTTCATTGTACCGTTCAGCTTCCGAACCATTGATGCTGGCGAAGTTGCCGTCGTTAAACACCTTGGAAAAATTCAGGATGTCAAAACGGCAGGTACTCATTACGATCTCTGGGTTACAAACAAATACGTTAAGTACGACGCTAAGGTCCAGAATCTCGAATCGGTAACGGCAGCATATTCGGCGGATGCTCAGCCTATGGATATTCAGATGACCATTCAGTATCAGATCATTACTGACAAGGTTGTTGATATTGCTACTCAGTACGGCTCTCTCGATGTTCTGCAGTCTCGTATCGAGTCTATTGCTATTGAGAAAACGAAATCGGTTCTCTCTGCGCATAAGGCTATGGATATTATCGCTAATCGAGCGCTCATTTCCCCTGAGGTTGAGAATGCTATCATGGAAGCCGTTGGTGAAGAATATTTTGTAAATATTGTCACGGTGGTGCTGACCAATATCGATTTTAGCGATGCGTTCGAACTGGCGGTTGAGGAAAAAATGATTGCCGAGCAGGCGAAACTGAAAGCTGATTACGATAACGAAACCAAAGTAGCCAAGGCTCAGGCCGAAGCAGAGGCAAAGCTCAAAGAGGCCGAAGCGGAAATTGAAATTGCTAAGGCTCGAGCAGAAGCTCTGATGATTGAAGCTAATGCCGAAGCAGAAGCTAACCGAATCCTTGATGAGTCTCTTACCGATAAGATCATCGATAAGATTCTGGCCGATACATGGAATGGCGAGCTTCCCAAAGTCACTGGTGAGGGTAGTTATATTCTCCCCCAGGATGTAATTGGTTAATTCGCGATAGAAACATATAATTTTATGGAGGAGGGACTCGAAATGGGTCTCTCCTCTTTTATTTGCCGGTGTATTCGAATGGCACAGAAATGGGACTTAAAATCCCTCGGCTTAATTGCTTGCGGGTTCGACTCCCGTCACCGGTACCAATCTCTATAGACTTGATGCGACAAAATCTAAAGGATATATAATCTTACATTTGATCCGGGTAATAGCACAATTGGTTAGTGCAGCGCGACGGCGTAGTTTGTTGGTTCGAGTCCAGCTTACCCCTTCCTTTGGGTCAAATAACGCCAACTTAACGGAAGATTTTGTGAGGTCACGCATCGGCCTCGGTCTATAGAGATACCAACAATGTTGTCCGGCCGGCAACCACGTAGGGAAGAGAACAGTTCCCTCGGCTGACTACGGAGAAGCACTTCACGCCTCTTAACAATGCGTACCATGGAGTGAGAAAGGTTAGCCATTATTGACTCGGTTTTCTAGCAAGATAAAAAACTGGAATGTAACAAAGCTAGTGAGACACAAAAGGTTTCCGAGTCATTTATATTTGCGGATGACCTGGTGGTAGACTTCGCGGTTCCAATATTGGAGCAAAATGAGGTCGAGGGTTCGATTCCCTTTGGAATTCCGGTTCGACTCCGGACGTCCGCCCAAAATAAGGGCCTATGGCACAACGGTTAGCGCACCCGGCTCATAACCGGAGGGTTCTCGGTTCGAATCCGAGTGGGCCCACCAAAATATACCCACAGGGAGTGGATTCTCATGGCAAAACAATTGCAGAAAGAAATTACGCTGTATGACGGAAAAGTCTATGGACATAAGGTATCTAAGTATGGTTTGGAGAATGGATATTTAGACTATCTCACTCTTTCTAAGATTGTTGGAGACAGCATACTAAACAACTCTATTGTTCCGTATATCGGATTTTATGAATGGGAGGTTGTGAATGGGGTCGAAGAAAATGAGGAAGGATATTATGAAATTTATCAGTATTATATTATCTCCGATTCAGGAGCTGAGTTTCTACAAGAATGCACAGATGAGCTTGTGTATTATCACGAAGACCTAGACATGTATGTTTGGGGCATTGATCATTTTGGCACAAGTTGGGATTATGTCTTGACTGATATTAAGTTAGTTTGAAAGGAGAAAAATATGAAAATCGATGAAAATTACAAGAAGTATAACGGTAATCTCGAAGATCTGATTTCTGATATTGATGATGTACATGATCGATATACGTTATTAGTTAGCGATAACGGTGTTTGCAACATCTACGAACCAGACGATATCGATACTGTGCATTGGGAACAACTGGTGCGACCGGTTGATAGATTCTGTGTAAAGAAGGAAAAGAAGGGTGTATTGGTTGACGTCTATTTGAAGGAGAGGAAATGTTCTTAATCGGAGATAAAGTTAAGATCGTTGAGGGAGATCGCGTCTATGATGGCGTGGTCTCTCATACTTCGGTCGGTACGTGTGAGGCTTATATTCTGTACCAGACCGACGATGGTATCAAAGCCAAATGGATTGATATTCATGAGCTTGAGAGAATGCAGGAGGAAATTAAACAAAAGGAGCTGACCCAAAATGGGCCAAAGACTACTGATTAATAATAAATGTCCGTTATGCGGAGAAGAAGTGGAGCTTATTCCGGACGGAGTATTGAAGAAAAATCCGCACAAAAACAACGTTGAGCTTGTTGTGACTAGACGTGGATTGAAGCAGTATATTCATACGTCATGTTGGACTAAGATGATCGCTGAAAAACAACCGTATAACGGCAAGATGTATGTTTGAAAAGGAGTAAGAAATGAGATTTGCGATTGATTCCACTTATTGTGATGGCGACATTGAAGAAGCGTACCCGTGCTTATTTGATTACCATTTCGAACGAATTAAAGACGCAAAGTATCCTGACATGCGCTGCTATGATACGTGCTATGTAGAAATCAATACTTTGGAAGAACTGATGAGTCTTGTCGCGAAAACTTGTGGTAGAGTCGTTATCACTAAGGGTTATATCGAAATCTATGACGGCTATAGAGAATAAAGGAGAACACCATGAAACACTGTAAAAACTGCGAGAATTCCATATTCGATGAACAATGGGGTCAGTACAAATGTAAACTCAAGCAGCATGTTCTGTACAACGAGGAGCTGACGGCTAACTGTAAGTTCTATCAGGAGAACATCTACACTAAAGCGAAAAAGGACGTGAAGTAATTGGCTGGGGTACAGTTATATTACCACCAGGCCGAAGCCCTTAAGCGAATGAAAAACGGTTGTATTCTCTGCGGCGGTGTAGGCAGCGGTAAATCTATAACCAGCCTAGCATATTACTATAAAGAGCAGGGCGGTACACTTTATAAGGAAAACTATCATCCTATGAAGAACCCTCGCGATCTTTATATTATCACCACCGCTAGAAAAAGAGATACTGCTGAATGGGATTGTGAATTGGCTCACTTACTGCTCTCTACCAACCCCGAACTCAACGCTTACGGTAATAAAGTCGTCGTGGACAGTTGGAACAATATTCAAAAGTATGTCAACGTCTACGGCGCTTTCTTTATATTCGATGAGCAGCGAGTGGTTGGAAGTGGAGCATGGGTCAAAGCTTTCTACAAAATAACAAAGAAAAACCGTTGGATTCTGCTATCGGCTACGCCTGGTGACACATGGACTGATTATATTCCGGTATTTGTAGCGAACGGTTTCTACAAAAACAAAACAGAGTTTCTGAACGAGCATGTCGTATATCGCTGGGTGAACAAAAGCTTCCCTAAGATTGATCGATATTTGGGCACCGGTAAGCTCATACGATTACGCAATTCTATCCTCGTGGATATGGACTTCGAAAGACAAACGGAGTCTCACCATGAGGATATTTTTGTTGAGTATGACACGGCTGTATATCGATCGGTCATGAGGGATCGCTGGGACCCCTATCGGAACGAGCCCATTACGAATGCTAGTGGGCTTTGTTACATACTTCGGCGAGTCGTTAACTCAGACCAATCCAGACAAGTGGCTCTATTGGAGTTATTTGAGAAGCATCCCAAGATGATAGTCTTCTATAACTTCGATTACGAGCTTGATATTTTGAAAGGGCTGTATTATGGAGAAAAAGTCAAAGTTGCCGAGTGGAATGGACACAAGCATCAGCCTGTACCCGAGGGTAATCGTTGGGTCTACCTTGTACAGTACACTGCCGGAGCTGAAGGATGGAACTGTATTAAAACTGACACCATCGTATTTTTCAGCCAAAACTACAGCTATAAAGTTATGCAGCAGTCAGCAGGCCGTATCGACAGACTTAATACTCCCTTTCGCGACTTATGGTATTACCATCTCAAAACCAAATCGAGTATTGACCTGGCGATTAGTAAAGCGCTGAAAGAAAAGAAAAAATTCAACGAGAGTCGTTGGGTTAATTGGTGACGCGAAATCTACACACTCCTTTATGAGAAAACTTATATTTCGAAAAGGAGAAAGATCATGAGTAAAAAGAAACTGTTAGGTATTCAGAGAAGAATGGGCCTGCTGCTTACGATCCTGTCTGTCCTGACTGCTATTATATTCGGGGGAGACTTGACGTGCATGCTGGTACTTATTCCTCTCGGACTGTACATGCTTTGCACTAAAAAGGTTATTATCTATCACGAAAAGTAAGGTTCATTATTGGGAAGATCATACAAGGTCTTTCCAATTTTATTTTTAAGGAGGTATGAGAAAATGAAAGGAATCTTTGGTTTGACGGCACTCGCTATTGTCGTTTGCTATGCTCTCAGTTGGCTGGTCACATGCGGAATCATATATTTGATCACGCTGTGTTTCAGTCTGACGTTTAACTGGTGGGTGGCTACCGGTATCTGGCTGATTATGTGTCTACTCAAAAGCGTCTTTACTGTGAATGTGAAAAAGTGAGGTATGAGAAATGATTCACGCATATCAAAAACCCCTGGACGGTAAGCGAGTCGGTGTCGTGTTTGGTTCGTTTGCCCCTTTGCATCAAGGTCATCTGGATCTTATCATGCGTGCAAAAAAAGAGAATGATGGTGGCTGTATCGTTATCGTGTGTGGGTTTGACGGGGATAAAGGAGAGCCCCTGATGCCTCATGCTAAAAGATATCGTTATGTTCGAGAGTTCTTCGCGGACGATGACCTGGTCGCCGTGTACGCTATCAACGATACCGAGAGTATGAGAGAACAGTATCCCAACGGTTGGGTAAGCTGGATGGAAGAGTTCGAGCAGATTTATAAAAAAGCCACCAATCATTTCGGTTACGACAATGAAGATCTAGGCATTCCTCGACCTAAACGGACTTGGTATGTCGGCGATGAGGTGTACTATAACGATTTAACCAATATGTGGAACGAAGATGCAGTTCTTGTCGATCGTACGACCGATAACCCTATCAGCGCAACCATGATTCGTCAGAACCCTATTAAGCATTGGGATAAAATCGCAACGCCTTTCCGTCGGATATTTAGTCACAATGTCCTCATCATCGGTACTGCCTCGGAAGGGAAGTCCACGCTTACTGCCGACCTTGGTAAATATTTCAACGCTCCGTATAGCTGGGAATGGCCTAGAGACTATATGGAGGAAAGCTGTGTTAGCGACTGGGAACTGGACGGCGCTGACTTTATTGCATTCCTCGAGGGTCAGTACAACCTCAATAAGAAGCTCATCAATTCTCCGGGTAATCATGGCATATTCTTCGCAGATAGCGATGCTATTACGACTCGTATGTATGCGGAATATTATGCCAATGACGAAAACTTCGCTCTTACTCAAGAGGAGTTCGAAAAGGTCGCAACTATGGCTGACGAGCTTACTCGCAAGAGCCGCTGGGACAAGATATTTGTTCTTGCTCCTCATGGTGTTTTCGTCGACGATCATTCCAGATACATGGGTCATTCCGGTATGGACGAGAGACAGGAGCTCTTTGATATTCTGTGTCGGGATATTAAGAACGCTGGTAACTGGGATAAGGTGACTATTCTTAGTGGTAACTACTATGAGAATTTCATGGCAGTTGTTACATATGTACGCGAACTGATGAACAAATAAGGAGAGAAAAATGAAAAACTTCGTACTCAAGCATTTCTGGACCGGTTATACAACTTTCGAGAAGCTGTTTCTGCTCGGTATGATTCTGTTGCAGATCGTCGTATTTGCGGTGTGCCCCGACAGTCCTTTGAACATTATCGCAGGTCTTACAGGTGTTGTTTCCGTTGTTATGTGCGCCAAAGGTCGAACGATGTTCTATTTTGTCGGCTTTATCCAGACGGTCACATATCTGTTCCTGGCATGGCAAAATCGATTCTATGGCGAAGTTCTGGAGAATCTGTTCTATTTCGTAACCATGATCTGGGGTATTTTCGTATGGAAAAAGAACGAGATTGAAAATGACGACGGTACAAAAGACGTAATTGCTAAGAAATTTACTCCGCTTCAGTGGGTTCTGTCCATCGTTGGTACGATTGCTGCAACTATTATCATTGGTTACTGGCTCGACGGTATTGGCAGCGCTCAGGCTTATACGGATGCCGCTACGAACGTTATGGCTATTTTCGCACAGCTGCTGATGGTCCGCCGATATCGTGAACAATGGATTTGGTGGATTGTGATTGATATCTTCTGTATTAAGATGTGGTGGGTTGCTGGTAACTGGTCTATGGTTGCTATGTATATCGCATGGACGGCGAATGCCATTTACGGATGGATTAACTGGAGCAAACTGAATAAAATGCAGGAGGTATGAGAAATGAACTGTCCTAATTGTGGCGGCCATATTATGCAGATCGAGCAGGTTCCTGATAAGGTGCTCGGTCGGGTGTATAGGAAGAGGGTCTGTACGAGCCCTGGCTGCGGTAAGGTATTTTTTACTGAGGAGAAGATTCTTGAGACTGATGGAAGCTTCATGAATTTCTACATGGATCTTCTGGCTAAGAAAAATGAGAAAGGGTAAGAAATATGGGTAAACATTGTATTCTGGTCGTGATGGAAAATATGACGAAAGCATATGACTATCGAGAGACCGTTCGTAAGGGGCTCCGGGATTACCTAGGCATCGAGGCGGTTTTTCGACATGATAGACCCGCTCTACTTGAAACCCCGAATTGTGTGATTCGTTTTGTATGGCCGGCTATCGGTTATATTCGGGACGGATTAAGACCCGATGCTATTTTCGGCCCTAGGGGATGGATTAAGGCTCTTAAACTCGACACCATGTACCCCAACGCTAAATATCCGGTAAGAGACTACGGTGTCTGGTTGTTTAATTACATCGAAGATATAGAACTCCATGGCGTAATAGTCGATCGTGGGTCATCTGTCAGTTATGTCACGAACGACGTAGCATCCCCTCGGGCTATATTTGAAAGAATTATAAAGGAGAACAACTACATGGCACCCAAAACCCACAATGTGATTTCCCCTATCAAGAATGTCATCTTCAATAACCCCGCTACCATTGTCTTCTGGGCTGATAACACCAAAACTGTCGTGAAGTGTGAGAACGAGGAGTTTGATCCTGAGAAGGGTCTGGCTATGGCTATCTCTAAGAAAGCGCTCGGTAACCAGGGTAACTACTTCGATGAGTTTAAGAAATGGACGAAACCGTACTATGATGCCATTTTGGCTGATATGGATCGAGGGGTAGATTAATGAAACTTAACACTCAACTTAAGATTCTGTCCGCTACGGAGGCTCGATGCAGAGAGCTCGAAATGAGGAATGAGACGCTCATAAACATAATTCGAGAAGGAAATATCGGTCATGCTATATATGTTCCGTTTCCTGACAAAAAGGGTTTACCTCGTCTGATCTTTAACTGGTTTAAAGCTAGACCACTTGAAACTATCGCTCTGGTCCATTCGCATTGGATTCCATTGATGCTTGATGGAAAACAGTCATTCATCTGCGCAAATTGCCATAGCATATTTGGACAGTGTGCCGAGGATTTTAAGTATTGTCCCGATTGCGCTGCTATGATGGATCATCCCTATGAGAAAGGAGATAAAAATGATCAGCTGTAAAGAATATGCCGAGATTAAAAAAGCGGAGTTGAAAGAAAAAATCGCTGGACTCGGCTTTACCCCTAAGCTCGTGGTTATTCAGGTAGGTAATAATCCTGCTTCTAACAGCTATATCGCTGGCAAGAAAAAAGACTGCGAGGAAGTTGGGATCAAGATGTGGCACATTAAACTTCCCGAAGATATTTCTCAAGATGAACTCGGAGCGGAGGTTGCGATTATTTGCTGTGATAGATCGGTTGACGGCGTGATTGTTCAGTTGCCGTTGCCGAGTCATATTGACCCTAAAAAGATCCAGAAACATATTTGGATCAATAAGGACGTTGATGGATTTAGGAGCGACAGTCCTTTCGACCCCTGCACTCCTCTCGGAATCATTAATTATCTGAAATACAATAACTACGACTTCGAGGGTAAGAATGTTCTGGTTATCGGTCGCAGTGATATTGTCGGTAAGCCTCTCGCTAGGATGCTGACTGATCTCGACTGTACTGTTACTCTGGCGCATAGTAAGAGCTGTTTGACGGATGCCCTTAAGTATAAAGATATCGCGTTTACGTGTATCGATAAACTTGAATATTTTGATGCATTTGGGGAGTTCGACAACAACACCGATATTATTGACATCGGTTTGGGTCGGAATGCAGATGGCAAATTGGTCGGTAATCTTAACGCCTATACAGTTGAATTAGCTAACAATTCTATGTCTAGATTCGGTGGGTTCATCATCTCCGGTCCCGGTGGTGTGGGTCTGCTCACTCGAGTGGCTCTGCTGGAGAATGTATATAAGGCAGCTTTGATGAGAAAAGGAGAGTAAAAATGTTTGATATTGAATACGATCCTGATATCGACTGGTTATATGCACTTCGACTAATACGCGGAAAGGGATATAGACGCACCGCTAATGGAAACTATGAAACTTTCGTTAGCGACCATTGTCGAACTGTCAATTTGGGAACCTATCAAACTATTCAGGATGCCCAAGATGCGGTGTTTGATTTCCGTGTAAGTCGACTAATAAACGGCGTTAAGAAATATGGGTTGTGCATCGATGACTCTAAGGTGTTTATGCTTCGTTATCTAGCATTTCCAAATGGACTCATATTCAATATTCATGGTGATATCATGCGTGGAGCTGTCGATAGAAATGGTTACATCCATGGTATTTTCAATGAACAAAATATTCAACACCATAGAATCATAGCGACTTTATTCTGCCAAAGAGGACCCGGCGAAGATTATGTAAATCATGTAGATGGCGATAAGCAGAATAATAGTGCTAATAATCTTGAGTGGGTCACTAGAAGTGAAAATACTCGGCATTCTTATAGAATTGGTTTACAAAAAACGGTAAGCGGAAACCCAGTATTTTCCGATTCAGAACTACAATACATAAAAAATCATTGCCTCGATTACTACAAAGATGTTGCGGCATTTCTAGAAAGAAATGAGGAAACCGTTAGAAAATATATGTATAAGTATCGAAAGGAGATTTATTGTGATCAAGATTGAAAATGTTGTTCTTCCCTCTCCCGCTCAATGGGAAGCCGTCATCAGGGGATTAAGAAACCCTAAGAACAGTTGGGATCGCTCGGATAGCTACAAGACTCATATCGCTGATCCCGAAACCCTGGAGACTGCTGACTTCGAATTCTTCGTTGGTGAGAATGATCTGCAGCTGATGAATAATCTCGCTAGCGGTGGTCCTGTCCATGCTAAGTATCGTCGGATGATTCACGTATATCTGGACATTACTGCCCCGCTTTATTGGTGGAAGGAGTTCGATACATACAAAATCGGTACTGTTGCGAATTCGTGCAGTACGATGCATAAGATTCATGAGAAGGAGTTCACGTTGGAGGATTTCAGTTGTGAACATTTAACTTCTATTGGACTTAATGAATTAAATTTCGTAATTAGTACCTTGAATACATATCGTCGCTACTTTGTCGACTGGGATAAGATCGATGACAATTCGAAAAATGCGGTTCGGGTTTTCGACAAAAAAGATGCTTGGTGGCAAATGATCCAGCTGCTGCCGAGCTCTTATAACCAGAAGCGGACGGTCATGCTGAATTACGAGGTTCTGGTCGGCATCTATAAGCATCGCCGGAACCATAAACTCGACGAGTGGCATGTGCTGTGTGACTGGATCGAGCAGCTGCCATATTCGGAGTTGATTACTGGAGGACGAAAAAATGAAAGCACCGAAACGAGCCTGTAAGGGTTGCGCAAATTGTAAACCTTATTACGGAAATATCGGTAAGGACGGAAAACAGGTCGTGTCTAGATATTGGTGCTGTCATTATAATAAAACAGCATCCGACCCTATCAAATGTGCGTTTAGAAAGGGGTAAAAATGAAAGAAGATGAGAAAAGATTCTTTCGTATAGTCTACGAATGCTGTCGACCTGGTCGCTTTTATAGAATGATACCAAGAGACGTTATCAACATCTTATATAGTTTCGGTTCCATGCACTATAAACGAGCCTGGTATCTGTTGAAAAAATGGTGTGTACTCGGCTTTTATGATTATGGTGTCACTCTTGATCTTGGTTGGATCGAAACAGATAAACTGCCGGAACGATATAAAATTTTACTGGAGGAGAAAAAATGAAAACACCAAAACGAGCCTGCAAGGGTTGCTTTCATTGTACACCTCATTACGGTAATGTCAGCAAAGATGGAAAGCGGGTCATATCTCGATATTGGTGTAGTCACTATAGTAAGACAGCATCCGACCCTATCAAATGTGTGTTTAGAAAGGAGAAAAAATAATGCCTAATATACCTAATGATGTTCGCTATAGAAAAGATGGTTGTTTCGTAGACGATTACGACGTTATTAAACGTCATATTTACGAGATTATCGATCGAGTAATGGCTCGTAAGGACAGCTATATCACTGTATATTTCGGCGATCATGGAACAACCGTGAATATTTATCCAGTGGAGGAGGATGAGGAATGAGTCAGAAGTATGATCAGTATTTGAATGACCATCGAGCCAATGTGCGGAAGGGTTTTGAATGGCTTCGTGAAAAATGTCCTGAGATTTTCAAGAAGGACGAACCGTATGAGTGGCAGATTTGTATGAATCATGACACGTCTAAAAACGATCCCGAAGAGTACGACGCATACGATAAGTATTTCTATGGCGGCAACAAATCCTATGCGGTTGTTAATAACTTCAATAAGGCGTGGCTGCATCATATTCACATGAATCCGCACCATTGGCAGCATTGGGTCTTGATCAACGATGATCCCGGCAAGGGTTATAAAATTCTTGATATGCCTCATGTGTATATTATCGAGATGATCTGCGATTGGTGGTCTTTCAGCTGGAACAAGGGTGATCTCTATGAGATCTTCGACTGGTATGACGAGCACAAAGCGTATATTAAGTTCAGCGATTATACTCGTAAGACCGTGGAAGATATTCTCGGTACGATTAAGCTCAAGTTGGAGGATGTTGAATGACACGCAGAGAAAAATTGGCAAAGCTGTATCCACTGTTTACCGACGAAGAACTAACATTAAAGTGTGACTTTTATTGCCCTTCCGATTTCGATATTTGCGATTTCGCAGAGGAGGAAGACTGCGACGGTGATTGCGAGAACTGTTGGAATATGGAGGTAAAAGAATGACATATAGAGACAAATTAAAGATGGAACGCCCCGAATGTATCAGCGATGGTTTTATTGGTGGTTGTGAGGGGTGTCCTGGACGTGTTGTTCCGGGCGCCCCCACAGCAGGTAAGGAATGTTTATCAAGAGGTAGTTGTGATGATTGTTGGTCACAAGAGATCCCTGAGACACAAACCAATCCTGTTAGCTCTGCAGTCGATCCGCTCGCAAGCCTATACACTCTTGATCCTGAGGAAAACCCCGAAGAGGAGATGATGTGGCCGAAGGAGAACCCACATATTAAGGATTCCGGCACTCGCAGAGAGTTCGGGACTGGTGCTGTGCGGGATATTCAGGAGGGGAAGGGTCGGTGCGATCTGATGCCGCTGGATATTATCGGTGAACTGTGGCCTCCTAAAAATAATAACAATGCTATAGGACTTGTATTTACGGCCATCAATGATTTTCAAGATAGCGGCAACTACATGGATCTGTTCACGGCATTGGCGTTATTCGACGGATTCGAAGACTGGCCCACTATGTTCCTCGAGGTCGCTAAGCATTTCGAAGAGGGTGCTAAGAAATATGGTCCCGATAACTGGCAGAAGGGCATTCCCACTCACTGCTACATTGACAGTGCAGTACGGCATTATCTGAAGTTCTTGAGGGGAGATCAGGACGAGCCTCACGACAGAGCCTTTGTCTGGAATATCCTCTGCTGTATCTGGACCTGTAAACATAAACCGGAGCTGAATGACTATGCTAGGGTCGAAGATATTTAAAGCTTGTAAAAACTGTCAAGAGCGATACCCGGGCTGTCACGATCACTGTGAAAAAGGCTATAAGGAAGAGCGTGCCGAGTACGACCGACGTAAAGCGATTGCTGATAAAGATAAGAGTGTTCGGCAGTATCTTTATGAGGAACATAAAAAGTATGCTGACAAAAAGGCCCAGGAGAAAAAACAAAAAGCTGGTTATCGTCATATGTAAAGGAGAATAACGTAAATGATTACTGCGGCACTGTTCATTTATATTGGTGTTCAAATCGGAGCTCCAGGCTGGTATTACTTACTGATTTCCATTTACATGTTATGTAGGGCAATTAGTACGGTCATCGATGTATTAAAAGAGAGGTGATTCCAATGGAGCTTCTGTCTGAGCGAGAGTGTGATATGATCATTACTTTTGCTGAGAGTTCTATGAAACTTAGTGCGGTTTGTAGAAAGATGGATACAGACAGCGCGGTGATATCTAGACGATTTGATAGAATAAAAGAAAGAACCGGTCTGGATGCTCGGAATTTCTACGACCTTGTATCGCTTGTGGAGATGGCTCGTAGACAGCCGTAATGGAGGTGATTATTATGGCTTTATTCATCCTTGGTATGTTCGTTGGTACTATTGTCGGTTTTCTCGCTTATAGTCTGGTCAGGTGGAGCGATTGACGCGGTAATTACATACTCCTTAATGGGGGAGATCCCGTATCATATTTTGGAGGTAAATGAAAGTGGATAAGGTCAATGAGTATCTGCGGCGAACCAGGAAGGTAATAACTCTTAGTAACGGTTATATGGTTGAAGAGTGTCGTCCAAAACTGTTCTGTAAAGATGGATTTTCGGTATCGGTCCAGGCCAGTAGTTTTCATTACTGTTGCCCCCGTGTTGATGGGGCTGAGCGGTATGAAGCGGTTGAGCTTGGATTCCCGAGTGATGAAGATCCTATCATTATGGACTACGCTGAGGACTATTCCGATCCTACAGGTACCGTTTATGGTTTTGTTCCTGTAAGCGTCGTTAATGAACTTATTGAAAAACACGGAGGTATCTCAGAAGAGTGATATCCTGAAAGAAAGGGCTCGTGTGTAACGCATGGGCTCTTTCTTTTTCGCGTAAAAAACACCCGATATTATGAAAGGAGATGACGTTTATGAGTATGAATAAAGACGCGTTGCTGAAAATGACAGAATATTTAAATGAGCATCCTGAAACATTGCAGGCTATGAAGGAAACATTACGAATTTCGATGCCAATTCAAATTCAAAATGAGGCCCTTCGTATGGCAGTTAGAGGAGCGCTAGATGAAGAAATTAAAGCATGTTCAGATGCACGCGCGAGAGAAGTAATTTCAACGTTAGCTTTATTCGAATAAAACGGAGGGGGCGCTGGAAAAACTAGCGCTCTTTCTTTTTCGCGGGAAAAACATACAATATTATGAGAGAAAGAAGTGTAGGTCAACGTATAGATACCTACGAGGGAAAGAGGTTGTAAGATTCCTAATTAAATAGGAACCTACCGAATCCTAAGTTGTAAGCTGTCGAGCGGCACTGCTTCAATCTCTCTTTCTTTTTCGTTAAAAATACATCTTCTGTTATGGACCAAAGGTCACTAAATCATATTTTTAGGAGGATGAAGTTATGGATAAGGTATTGACTATTATGGATACTCGAAAAATGAGTAAAACGAAGATCGAAATGGAACTTGGTGAATACGCTAAGGAGTTGGAGAAACTTGGCATGGATCATGTAAGTGCCTGCGGGTTTTTGTCGAGCGTCATGAATCTGGGGATCGCCATACACGAGAAAGTACATAATAAGAACTAAAGATATCATTTATAGCTTGGTTTTAAAGAGGGAGTCCTAACAAGGGCTCTTTCTTTTTCGTTAAAAATACATCTTCTGTTATGGACCGAAAGGTTACTATATTTTAAAGGAGAAACTATTATGGGTAAGGTTAAGGAATTCTGGACCGAGAACAAGGAACTGATTATCGGAGTCGCAGGCATTGCGGTCGGTGCTGGTACTATCGGTTGGGTTATTGGTGCTACCAAGAACAGTGTTTATATTCCTTCGAACCTTGTAAAGTTCCTGGCAAATCCCGAGTCCGGGATTGTAGGAGAACTTTGTCAGGTCGGAGCGATGTCTAAATTGTCTTCTTGGTGGCGTCGAGATATGTCCGATGTCAAATACACCATTGCTGATCTGGGCAAAGCTGGCGAAGATCTTATCAGTATCACTGAGGGTCGGTTCAAACCCGATGACGTTATCAATGGTATTCTGCTGTATACTGATTGATTTCGGGTCTATTTTAGAGGGCTGTGCTTAACGCATGGCCTTCTATTTTTGCCTAAAATCTTGGCCCACTTTTTGTGCGTGGCCCACTTTTGTTTTTGGGCCAGGCTGTTTTTGGTCAAATAAAAATGGGTTTTGGCCCACTTTTTGTGGGTTTTGGCCCACTTTTGAAAATAAAACCGGGCCAGAAAAATAGTCTAAAATGGGCGTTTTTGGGTCATTTTGGGGTCTTTTTTGGCCTTTTTGGGCTGTTTTTGGGTGTTTTTTGGAGATTTTTAAAGTTTTGGCCCACTTGCCCACTTTTATTTAATATTTTTATAAAAAATGAAAAAATTAATAAATATATAATAATAGGCGAAAAAAGTGGGCTTTTGGGCCAGAGACATTTTTGAGTGTCGGGACGCGAAAAATACACACTCATTTATGAGGTATACTCACAAATTAGAAAGGAGATTTATCATGATCAAGTTTGTTGAGGTTAAGGAAGTTCCCATCTGCCAAAAGAAGAACCTGCAGAACTATCTCGAGGAGTTTATGAACATGAACATCAAGGTCGCACGTGTCGAGTTTGATGAACTTGATTATAAAAACATCGATGCAGCTGCTGCAGCGTTCAATAATTCGGCTAAGCGTGGGGGCTTTCCGATTACCGTAACGAGGAGAAACGGAGAACTCTATCTGATCAACAGAGATATCTAAAGAGCGAGGGCTCGTGCTAACAACACGGGCTCTTTCTTTTTCGCGATATTTACATTCACCTTTATGGGGAAACCCAAAAATTTAAGGAGGTATATATCATGTGTACTGTTTGTGATCACTTGAGTGGTAGAGAACCAGCCGTATTATCTATGAACGGGGAGGTCTATATCGGAGGTAAGCAACTTCACGATCATACTTTGCAATTGGTCATCGGCGTTGACGAAGATGGCTATGCGAGTATTACCGCGGGTTACTATATCGATGATACGAACATCCCTGTGCTGGAGCTTAAGGACAGAATTCAATACTGCCCGTACTGTGGTCAGAAAATGGGGCGCGATATTCCTAGCCCTAAATCGAAAGGTTATCCATGGGGGACTGAGGGTTGAAACATACCCTCTTCCTTTTTCGCCGCTAAAAATACATTTCATATTATGAAAGGAGGTCGATGATATGATCGATTTGAGTAAAGAAATAATTTTTAGAGATGCGATCACATTTACTAATAGGGATGAGGAATTGACAGAATCGTTCTTGTCTGACGTGGTTTATTATTTGCTTGAACTCGGAATGAATTTCGGTTTGATGTCAGATGAATTCGAAATAAATGACGAGATGGTATATTATGAATGGCGCGGGAGCAAGCGCGACGTATTACGATTCTACACCTATTACAGTAAGAACATGACTACTGAATCTTTAGAAGAAAGAAAAACAACACAAAAGATCATACTTAACAAATGACCTTTAAAGATTGAGTTCGTGCTAACAACACGGGCTCTTTCTTTTTATCCACATGATAAACACATATCCACAGGCGCTTTTAAAATTCGCGTGAAAAACATGCTCTTTTATGAGAGGAAGAGAGAATATCCGTTTTTAAAATGGACAAACTCTTTTGCGTTTTGAGAAAGGGGATCATTTATGGCGAGGAGTTCTAGATTAGAATCTGGTTTTCAAGACCGGCTTCGAAAAGATTTAGAAAAGTTATTTCCAGGATGCTTGATCTTCAAGATGGAGCAGATACAAGGTATTCCAGATTTACTCATACTTTACAAAAATATGTGGGCAACTTTGGAATGCAAGAAACACGCGAACGCTAAAAGGCAGCCTAATCAAGAATATTATGTTGGGCTTATGAATGAGATGTCATTCTCAAGATTCATTTGTCCTGAAAACAAGGAGGACGTTTTACGTGAACTTTGCGAATCATTCAAATCTTAATGGGCTGCACGCACCGTTTAGTCCGAGTCAGTCTAGCTGGCTTAGATATGACGACGAAAAAGCAATCGAAGTATTTCAAAATAAGAAAGCTGCTGAAAGAGGCTCTAAACTTCATCAGTGGGCTAAAGACACTATTGATCTTGGTATTAAACAACCTCGTTCCAACAAGACCCTTTATGCATATGTAAATGATGCAATCGGGTTCAAGATGGACACTGAGGTTGTTTTGTTTTATTCCCCGCGATTCTTTGGTACTGCCGATGCTATATCCTTCAGAAACGGCATGCTTAGAATCCATGATCTTAAAACTGGTAAAACTCCTGTAAGTATGGAGCAGCTTATGATTTATGCTGCTTTATTCTGTTTGGAGTATAAATACAAACCTAGCGAAATCGAGATGGAGCTTCGAATCTATCAAAGCGGTGAAGTTCTCGTCCACAATCCATCAGCTGTTGAGATTGAACCGATCATAGACCAGATCGTTCACTTAGACAAATTACTTGAAAGAATGGCAAAAGAGGAGGTATAACCATGAACCCTGTAGCGGAAGATATCTTGATGCATTACGGAGTGGCACGACGTTCCGGTCGATATCCTTGGGGTTCTGGTGAGGACCCTTATCAGCATAGTAATGATTTTCTTGGTAGAGTTGAAGAACTTAGAAAATCTAACTTCACCTATACTGATGAAGATGGTAAAACTTATACTGGCGATTTGGCTATTGCCAAGTCTATGGGTCTGACCTCTTCTCAATTCCGTACCGAAATCAGTATTTGTAATACTGAGAGACGTATGCTTGATGTTGCTAGAGCCAAATCTCTGGCTGCTGATGGTAAAGGCGCTACCGAGATTGGTAGAGAAATGGGTGTCTCTGAATCTACCGTTCGTTCCTGGCTTAACGCCGAATCTGAGGCTCGAATGAAGAAAGCTCGTGAGACTGCAGACTTCATTAAAAAGCAGGTCGACGAAAAGGGTATGATTGACGTCGGCGCTGGTACTGAGTTGGAACTTGGCGTTTCTAAAGAGAAATTGAAAGAGGCTTTATATCTGCTTGAAAGAGATGGTTATCCTGTGTATGGTGGCCGTATTGATCAGGTTACCAACCCCGGACAGAAGACTACTCAGAAAGTTATTTGTCCTCCCGGTACTGAACATAAGGAAATATACAATCTCGAAAACGTACATACAATGAGAGACTATATTTCTCGTGATGGTGGTGAGACTTATGAAAAGAAGTTTAACTACCCCGAGAGTATGGACTCTAAGCGAATGAAAATTCGGTATAACGAAGAAGGCGGCGTCGAGAAAGATGGTATTGTCGAACTTAGACGTGGTGTCGCCGATCTGTCTTTGGGTGAATCTCGATATTCTCAGGTTCGTATCCTCGTTGATGGAACCCATTACATTAAAGGTATGGCAGTATATTCTGATGACATGCCTGATGGTGTCGACGTTGTGTTTAACACCAATAAGAAGCAGGGCACTCCGATGAAGGATGTTCTTAAGAAAATTAAAGAAGATCCTGATAATCCCTTTGGTTCTGCTATCAAAGATGCCGAACAAGGCGGTCAGTATTGGTATGATCCGGCAACTGGCAAACGATGCAAGTCTACAGATCCCAATGCTAAACTCGGTCTTATCAACAAACGTGCAGACGAAGGCGATTGGACTGATTGGAAAGACGCACTTCCTTCTCAGTTTTTAGCCAAACAGTCTCGTACTATGGCTCAGAAACAGCTTAAATTGGCAGAGGCTGATAAGCTTGCTGAGTTCGACGAAATCTGTTCTTACAATAACCCAACAGTTAAGAAACATCTGCTTGAGAAGTTTGCTGATGGATGTGATTCTGCTGCTGTTCATTTGAAGGCTGCTGCTCTTCCTGGACAGAAGTATCATGTTATCATTCCCATTAATTCTCTTAAAGATGATGAAGTGTATGCTCCTGGTTATGAACCTGGTACTAAACTGGCTCTTATTCGTTATCCTCATGGTGGCACGTTTGAGATTCCTATATTAACTGTTACTCATAAGAATCCCGCAGCCAGAAAGATCATTGGTACTGAATCCATTGATGCTGTTGGTATTACTAAAAACGTTGCAGATCGTTTGTCCGGTGCTGACTTTGATGGCGACACCGTCATGTGTATTCCTACGCATGATAAGCAGGGCAGAGTTAAGATCTCTACTAAAGATCCTCTTAAAGGTCTTGAAGGATTTGACCCTAAAGAGAAGTATGGTCCTGATACGTATAAAGGTCAGAACATTAAGTTGATGACTAAGCGCGGGACTCAGACTCAGATGGGTATCATTTCCAATCTTATTACTGATATGACATTGGGCGGTGCTAATGATAACGAGATCGCAGCTGCGGTTCGTCATAGCATGGTTGTTATTGATGCTGAAAAACACAAGCTTAACTATAAGCAGAGTGAGATCGATAACAACATTGCTGCTTTACATTTGCGGTATCAGGGTAAGAAGACCGGCGGCGCATCGACTATAATCTCTAAAGCCAAGGGTGAGGACTCTGTACCTAGAAGAGTTGGTTCTCCTAAGATCAACCAGAAGGGTAAGGAGTGGTATGATCCTAACCAGCCCGAAGGCGCCCTGATCTACAAGACTGACCCCAAGGCTGACTACACGGTAACCAAGGTCAACAAGCGTACTGGCGAAGTCACTACTGTTACCAAGACTGCTCATCAGAAGACCACCAAGATGGCCAAGGTTAATGATGCGTATGAACTGGTATCTGATGCTCGCCATCCCATGGAGATCGTGTATGCGGACTATGCCAATAGCATGAAGTCCCTGGCTAATAAGGCTCGTCTTGAGATGGCTAACACCAGCAAGATCGCATACAATAAGTCCGCTAACACTACATATAAAGCAGAAGTAGCATCGCTTGAAGAAAAGCTTAAGACCGCACTTCTCAATGCTCCTCGTGAACGTGCCGCCAATCGTATGGCTAATGTTGAGGTTGCTTCTAAGAAGAATGCTGGTTTGCTTACTGATAAGGGTGATGAGAAGAAAGCCAGTCAAAGAGCTCTTTCTAAATACAGAGAAGAAGTTGGTTCTGTAACTAGAAAGAAGCGTAATATTGAGATTACCGATAGAGAATGGGAAGCCATTCAAGCAGGTGCTATTAGTGAAACCAGGCTTAAGCAAATTCTTAATAACACTGACATTGACAAGGTTAGAGAAAGAGTAACGCCTCGTTCTACTACAACTCTTAGTCCTGCTAAGATTAATAAAGCCAAAGCAATGAGTAATTCCAATTACACTTTGTCTGAGATTGCTGCTGCTTGCGGCGTTTCTACTTCTACCATATCGAACTACTTAAAGAAAGGGTGAATTGACAAATGGCAAATGAATGTATGTTAACGACGTTTGACAATCCTTATGATCCATTCGAACAATTCACTGATTGGTTGATGTTCGATAAGGGAAAAGGTTACGATTCCTGTGAACGACTGGCTCGAATCGCCGTATTTTCTGATGATATGTCACAAAAAGAGATTGATGAGGAAACCGAACGTGCGATTGATGAGATTGTTAAGTATGATTTCACGAATACTTACAAAAAGTTTACGAGAATCGTGGCGGAAGAGTAAATACATAACCGTATGGAGGGAAAATGTATAGGGGGGGGTCTCAAAAAACACACCCCCTCCTAGCATCGCCGCCCTCCTCAAAAATTC